>JAEEGL017129892.1_pt1 | contig 45688 bp, 40 predicted proteins | sample 9134231 | NCBI WGS metagenome assembly JAEEGL01 (sample SAMN16246548, study PRJNA631951) | gut metagenome | biome: gut microbiome; feature: rumen; material: fiber-attached | host: Bos | place: Iran: Karaj | collected 2018-10 | reverse complement strand
GTGGAAGCGTGACGGTAGTCGGAGCCGGACTTGCGGGCTGTGAAGCGGCGTGGAAGTGCGCCGAAAACGGAGTCAGGGTCAGGCTTTATGAAATGAAACCGAAGAAATTCACCCCCGCGCACAGAAACCCGGATTTTGCCGAGCTGGTGTGTTCAAATTCGCTCAAAGCCGCGAGGCTCGATTCCGCCGCGGGACTTATGAAAGAGGAAATGCGGAGGCTTGGCTCGCTGCTTCTGCAAGTGGCGGATCAATGCGGCGTTCCCGCGGGCGGCGCACTTGCCGTTGACAGGAATATTTTCGCGGCGAAGGTCACGGAGGCAATCCGCAGCCACCCGAATATTGAGGTAACAGAGCGGGAGCTTACGGAGATACCGTCAGACGACGTTGTGATTATTGCGACAGGTCCGCTCACGAGCGAGCCGTTTTCCAGAGCGATAGGCGGGCTTTGCGGGAATGAATTTTTGAATTTCCACGACGCGGCAGCGCCGATAGTCACCGCCGGGAGCTTAGACATGACGCGTGCTTTCGCGGCTTCGCGCTACGACAGGGGCGACGACGACTACATCAACTGTCCGATGAACAAGGAGGAATACGAGGCGTTCCAGAGCGAGCTTGTGAACGCCGAGCGCGCGCCTTTGCATGAATTTGAGTCGCAGGGTGTGAAAGTGTATGAGGGCTGTATGCCGATAGAAATTCTCGCGTCACGCGGAAAGGACGCGATACGCTACGGTCCGATGAAGCCGGTGGGACTTACCGACCCGAACACAGGTCACCGTCCTTGGGCGAATCTGCAGCTCCGCAGGGAGAACCGCGAGGGTACTCTATACAATCTTGTCGGGTTCCAGACAAATCTGAAATTCGGAGAACAGAAGCGCGTTTTCGGCATGATTCCGGCGCTGAAAAACGCGGAATTCGTTAGATACGGCGTTATGCACCGTAACACGTTCTTAAATTCTCCCAAAATACTCAACGGCGACTATTCGATGATTAATTACCCGAACATCTTCTTTGCCGGACAGATTACCGGAGTGGAAGGCTATATGGAATCGGCCGGTTCTGGAATTATCTGCGGCATCAACGCCGTACGCACGCTTTGCGGACAGGAAAGGCTGATTCTTCCCGAATACACAATGCTCGGCGCGCTTCAAAGGCACATATGTAACCGCGACACAAAGGACTTTCAGCCTATGGGGGCGAATTTCGGCATTCTTCCGCCCATTGAGCCGAAAATCAGAGATAAGCGGGAGCGTTACGCTGCTTTGAGCGACAGGGCGCTGGCTTTTTTCGATAGAATGCAGCATTGAATTTTTACTCACTTGAAAGGAGAATACAAATGACAATAATAGTTGACGGATTCGGCGGAGATAATGCCCCGCTCGAAATAATCAAGGGCTGCGCGATGGCAGTGGAGAAATTTGATGATATTGAGATAGTACTCACCGGCGACGAGAAGAAAATCAATGAGATTGCCAGTAACGAGGGGATCTCAATGGAACGCATAGACGTTGTGCATGCCCCTGACGTTATCGAGATGAGCGACCACCCGACAGAGCTTATGAAGACCAAAAAGGGAAGCTCGATGACGGTGGGACTCAGTATGCTGGCTGAGGGTCGCGGCGACGCGATGATCAGCGCTGGCAGCACCGGCGCAATGCTCACCGGCGCAACGCTCATTGTCAAGCGAATCAAGGGCGTCAAGCGTCCGGCTCTCGCTCCGGTAATGCCGAATGCCGACGGAAAATTCATGCTTATCGACTGCGGCGCGAATGCCGACTGCCGTCCCGAAATGCTTGTGCAGTTTGCGCACATGGGTTCGGTATACATGAAGAATGTTCTTGGCGTGGAAAATCCCCGCGTCGGTCTTGCGAATATAGGCACTGAGGAAACCAAGGGCGACGAGCTTCGCAAGGCGGCCTACGAGCTTCTTAAAAACGAGCCGAATATCAATTTCATAGGCAATTTCGAGACAAGAGACATTGCCGAGGGCGGCGTTGACGTGCTTGTAGCCGACGGCTTCACCGGAAATATAATTCTGAAGACCTATGAGGGAGTTGCGACGATGCTTTCCGGCAAATTCAAGGGCGTATTCAAGAAGAATATCATCAATAAGCTCGGCGCGGCGGTCATGCTCAAGGATCTCAACGAGATAAAGAGATCCATGGATCACAACGAATACGGCGGAGCGCCATTCCTTGGTGTAAGGAAGCCTGTATTCAAGGCGCATGGCAGCAGCAAGGCAATTACCATATGCAATGCCATCAGGCTCACGCGTGAATTCGTATCGAGCAACGTAATAGGAAAAATAGCCGAGGACATCAGCGAAAGCGGACAGAATGAATAAACGGCATTCAGTTTAAAATTATTTAAATCAGTAAACGAATGGAGGATTGGAAAATGACGGATCCTACAAGTCTTGACCCATCGTATCTTGAGGACACGATAGGCTATCATTTCAAAAACAGAAATTATCTGCTGACTGCCCTTACACATTCGTCATACGCCAACGAGGGCAGGCATCTGCAGAGCAACGAACGTCTGGAATTTTTGGGAGACGCGGTACTTAGCATAGTGGTGTCGGAACACCTTTATGCTAAGTTCCGCAGCAAACAGGAGGGCGATCTGACAAAACTGCGTTCATCTCTTGTGTGCGAGCGCACGCTCTGCGGATTCGCTAAAAAAATCCAGCTCGGGGAATACATCATGTTCGGCAGGGGAGAACGCCATTCCGGCGGCGACAAGCGTCCGTCCATCTTAGCCGACGCTTTTGAAGCTCTCATTGCGGCGATCTTTCTCGACGGCGGCATGGAAAAAGCGCGGGAATTCGTTATGGAATTCGTTCTTGAAGAGCTGGAACACCCGAATCTCTACCGCAGCAAGGATTACAAGACCCTGCTTCAGGAGATAATCCAGCAGAATGCCGAGGAACGTCTGAGCTATGTGCTTGTGGGCGAGAGCGGTCCCGATCACAACAAGCATTTTGTGGTGGAGGTTCATCTCAATAGCAACGTAATAGGCAAGGGCGGCGGCAGGAGCAAAAAGGAAGCCGAACAGAACGCGGCTCATGAAGCCCTTGAACTCATGGGTTACTGATATGTCAAGGGGAGCAAAAAGACATTCCAATATTTCTATATTCATTCCGCATAACGGCTGTCCGCATCAATGCGCTTTTTGTAACCAACGCACAATTTCCGGCGCGGCTGCGCAGCCTTCAGCGGACGACGTCCGTGCCGCCGTTAATACGGCGCTTGCCTCGCGGGGATTCGACGGGGACAACGCGGAAATTGCCTTCTTCGGCGGGAGCTTTACGGCTATTGACCGGAATTATATGCTTGAACTGCTTGAAGCGGCGTATGAATTTATCCGTGCGGGAAAGGTTGCAGGAATACGTATTTCCACCCGTCCCGACGCGATTGACGGAGAAATACTGGAAATTCTGAAGAAATACGGCGTTACCTCCATCGAACTCGGCGCGCAATCCATGCGCGATGAAGTGCTTGAGATGAACAGGCGCGGTCATACGGCGTTCGACGTGGTAAACGCTTCCACGCTCATCAAAAAATACGGCTTTTCTCTCGGCTTGCAGATGATGACGGGGCTTTACGGTGACGACGACGATGGCGCGTGGTACACAGCCCGAAGGCTTGCCTCGCTCAAGCCGGACACTGTAAGGATTTATCCCACAGTCGTGCTGGAAGGCACGGAGCTTGCCGATAAAATGCGCTCCGGAGAATACAATCCACAGGGGTATGAAGACGCGGCGGAGCTTTGCGCCGGACTTCTGGAATTTTTCGAGCAAGAGGGCATAAATGTCATCAAGTCAGGGCTTCACGCTTCCGAGGGAGTTGAAGGCGGCATGGTCGGCGGCGCGTATCATCCAGCGTTCCGCGAGCTTTGCGAGGGAATTCTGTACTACGGAATTATCAGAGAACAGCTTGAAAGGGAATATCCGGATGGCGGGGATTTTATTGTGTACGTTCCGGTCGGCGATATCTCAAAAGCTGCCGGACAGAAAAAGCGCAATATTCTCCGGTTCGCGGAGGAAGGCTGGCATGTGACCATAAAGGGAGATGACGGTATTGGCGGAAACGAGAGAAGAAAATGTAAAATTGAGCCGGTTCATCAGCAAGATTCTCAGGCACAGTCCGGAAGTCATAGGCATTAGGGTCGAACGCGAAGGCGGCTGGGCTGATGTGAATAAACTGATAGACGGAATCAGCAAAAGACGTTACAGCTTTAATGCCGACGGCAGCAAAATCCGCGCCAATCAGGGACATTCCATAGATTTTGGAGATTTTTGAAAAGGGAGAAGTGATAGACTATGGGTAAAACAATCCAAACAGACAAAATTAAAATCCGCTTTGCAAAGAAATCCGAGCTTCCGGAGGTCAACAGGATCCGCAAACAGGTGCATAAGCTCCACGCGGAGGGCAGACCGGACGTCTTCCGCAGGAAATTCGGCAGGAAACTCGCGGAGCATGTCTATGAATTATTCGGCGGTGAAATGTCAAAAATTGTCGTCGCTAAAAAGGACGGCAAAATTGTGGGATTTGCTTTGATTGAAGTAATTCACAAACCGCGTTCACCCTACAACAAGTCCAGAATTTATCTCAAAGTGACGGAATTAGGCGTTGACAAAAAGCGCAAGCGTCAGGGAATCGGCAGGGCGCTGATCGACTTCATCAAGAATTATGCCTCCGCCAACGGATTCGACGCGGTGGAGCTTGACGTATGGGAATTCAACAGGGTCGCGCTCAGATTCTACGAATCAATGGGTTTTTCAACCTATCGCAGATTTTTGGAACTAAAGCTGTAAAAAAGAACGCAAGGAGAGATAATAATGTCAAAGAAGAAAGAGAAGAAAGAAAAAAAGCCGCTCACTTTCGGACGTGTTATCCTGAAAATACTTTTTGCGCTGATGTCAATTGTAGTGGCGGTAATACTCATAATCAGCATTGCCGGCGGGATATTCGCCTACAACAATCTTCATTATGATGAAATCGACATGAGAAAGGTCTGGAATGCAGGCTACACCGAGAAAAAGGTGACTCTAAAAAGCGGAACTGTGCTGAATTATGCCGAGAGCGATGACAGGGACGGAGAAAAAACTCCGTTGCTGCTGATTCACGGGCAGGAAATGGCGTGGGAGGATTATGCGAGAGTGCTTCCCAAGCTTGCGGACACTTATCATGTCTATGCTGTGGACTGTCACGGTCACGGCAGTTCGAGCCACAATCCATCCGACTACACCTGCAGGAAAATGACCGAGGATCTTGTACTTTTTATTGAAACCTTTATCAAAAAGCCCTGCGTTGTGTCGGGACATTCCTCCGGCGGAATTCTCACCGCGAATATCGCCGCGACTGCGCAGCAGGACGTTCTGGGCATTGTGCTGGAAGACCCGCCGTTTTTCAGCGTTGAACCTGAGGAAATGCAGAATACATTTGTCTGGAAGGACGGCTTTGAGGTAATGCATCAGTTCCTTAATTCCGGCGAGAGATATTACACTCCCTATTACTATAACAACGGCTATATGTGGAAAATGTTTCAGGGCTTAGAAAAATTCCCCGCCGCGACCGCGAAGGAATACTGTGATAAACACGCCAAGGAATGCAAGAAGATCTGGTACATGCCGTATTCATGGACGCACGGACTATTGTATGTGGACGAATACGATTTCCAGTTTGCCGAGGCGTTTTACAGCGGCACATGGCTCGAGGGTCTTTCACAGGAGGATATTCTCAAAGGAATCCAATGTCCCTGCACCTATATCAAGGCAAAGACAAGCTACGGAGACGACGGCGTTCTTTACTGCGCCAATGACGACGAGGACGCGAAGAAGGTTCTTTCGCTCATTCAGGGCTGCAAAAAGGTCGAAACCGAGTCCTCCGATCACGACATACATTTTGTATATTCAAAACAATTCATTGATATTTTAGTGCAGTTCCACGACGAAATTTCCAAATGATTTAACAGGCTGCATTTAAAAATAAAAGGAGCCGCGAAATGCATTTAAAATCCCTTGACATAATGGGCTTCAAATCCTTTCCGGACAAGGTGAAAATGAGCTTTGTTCCGGGAATTACGGCGGCAGTCGGTCCGAACGGGAGCGGCAAGAGCAACATCAGCGACGCGGTTCGCTGGGTTCTCGGCGAACAGGCGACACGCATACTCCGCATAAAATCCATGGAGGACGTAATATTCGGCGGCACGGCTCAACGCAAGGCGCTGGGCTTTGCCGAGGTTGTGCTGACTATCGACAACACCGACCGCGCCCTTGACTTCGACAGCGACGAGGTCGCCGTCACCCGCAGATATTACCGCTCCGGCGACAGCGAATATAAAATCAACGGCAAGTCAGTCCGTCTCAAGGACGTAAACGAGCTTTTCATGGATACCGGAATGGGACGCGACGGATATTCCATCATAGGTCAGGGCAAGGTTGCCGACGTGGTGAACGTCCGTTCTGAGGAACGCCGGAATATTTTCGAGGAAGCGGCGGGAATATCCAAATACCGTTACCGCAAGCAGGAGGCGGAGCGCAATCTTGCCCGCGCCGAGGAAAATCTCGTTCATCTCGACGCGATAATGTCCGAGTTAGAGGGGCGCGTCGAGCCTCTGCGTAAGGAATCCGAGAAAGCCAAGAAGTACATAGAGCTGATGGAGCAGAAGAAAACAGCCGAAATCGGCTTATGGCTCTCCACTCTTGACAGATCGGGCGCACAGCTCCGTGACTGGGACTACAAGGAGACCCTTGCCAGAAGCCAGCAGGAGAAGATCGACGGCGAAATCGAGCAGACAGAAGCCGAGATAGAGCGCAAATTCGCACGCAGCAACGAGCTTGCCGCAAAGCGTGACGAGCTTATGAGACATTCCGCGGAGCTGGAGGAAACGGCGGCTCGTATAGACGGCGAGGCAGCCGTTCTGGAAAACGATATAATCCACCGCACCGGACAGATAGCGCGTCTGAAATCCGACATAGAGGAATTCGAGCGCAGCGGCGACCTCATGAAGCTTGAAAACGAGCGCAAAAGGCAGGAGATTGCCGACAAGAAGCTCATTCTGGAGGAAAAGAGGACAGAAGCGGAGGAGCTTCGCAAACAGCTTGAAGACCTGCGCTCCGACGACAACGAATTCAGCCAGAAAATAAACGCCCTGATGAAACGCCGCACGGAGATAACGGGCGGCATATCAGCGGCGCAGGTTGAGATGGCGTCCGCGCAGTCACAGAAGGACGAGATCTCATCGCGCATGGAGAATGTTGACAGTGAGATAGAACGCCGCCGGAACGAAATCGAAAAGCTGAACGACGGCATAAGGCTCACTCAGGAGGCAATAGAAGGCGCTGTCAACCGCATTGCCGAGCTTGACCTTGATACGAGGAATCTTCGGGCAAAGCTGCAATCCATACGTGAACAGGGCGCGCAGGTAAGGCGTGAGAGCGAGAATGCCGAGCTTGACGCCAAGGGACACGAGCGCAAGGCGCGTATTCTGGAGGATCTTGAAAAGAGCATGGAGGGCTTTGCGGGGAGTGTCCGCACCGTCATGAAGATGTCGGAGAACGGCGCTCTTCATGGCATTCACGGTCCAGTTTCCCGACTCATCGACGTGCCGAACGAATACGCTACGGCAATCGAAATCGCTCTCGGCGGCAATATGCAGAATATTGTCGTTGACAACGAGGACGACGCGAAACGCGCAATTGCCCAGCTCAAGCAGAGCAAGGCGGGACGAGCCACATTCCTTCCGCTCACAACCATAAAGCCGTCCAAGTTCACGGAAAGCGGGCTTGATGAATGCGTGGGATTTATCGGAGTCGCCTCCACGCTTGTGAAATACGACAATAAATACTCCGACATAATTTCAAACGTCCTCGGCAGGATATGCATTGTTGACAGCATAGACAACGCCGTGAACATGGCGCGGAAATACGGCTACCGTTTCAGGATCGTGACCCTTGACGGACAGGTAATCAACGCGGGCGGTTCGCTGACAGGCGGTTCGCTTGCGAAAAATACGGGTCTGCTTGCACGTAAGGGCGAGATAGAAGCCCTGCGCCAAAAGTCCGCCGACTGTATGTCAAGGAGCGTCGCGCTTAAAGAAAAATTCGCGTCGCTCGAGGAAGAAGCGGACGCGGTAAAAGCGAATATACGTGATAACGACGAAAAGCGTCAGACAGTGGGCAACGATAAGGTACGATTTGAGACCGACCTGAAAAACGTCTCCGCGAACCTTGCTTCCCTGACAGCCGAGGTTGAAAGGCTTTCAGACGAAAGGGGAACGGCAGGCGAGCGCACACAGTCGTTGACAGACAAAATTACCTCCGCCCAGAATGAAATCTGCGAATTACAGAAGCAGCTTGCCGGAGTTGAGGAAGAAATATCAGGCGCGGGGGACGTCCGCGCACAGACCGCGAGGAAGCGTGAGGAAATCTCGGCAAATCTCAGCGAGACCGGAATGAGCGTCATGTCGCTGTCCAAGGATATAGAGTCGGCTGAGAATTCGATCCGAGAGTGGGAGAGCCGCCGCGAGGAACAGGCAGCACGTGCGGAGAGCATGAAGACAGAGATAGCCGGACTTGAGGAAAAGAATTCCGAGACCACCGCCGTAGCAAAGCAGATGCGCGAGACAGCCGAGAGTAACCGCCTTGAAGCTGCCGCGTCAAAGGAGAGCATGGCGGAGCTTGCCATTGAGCGTGAAACGACGGAAAAGGAAATCCACGAGCTTCGCACGGTATCAAAGGAAAAATCCGCCGACAGGGAAAAAATCACAGGCGAGCTGACGCGTCTTGAAGAACGCCGTGCCGCCGCTCAGAGGGAATACGATCTGATCATACAGAAGCTTTTTGAGGAATATAACCTCACCCGACGCGAGGCGCAGGAGCAGTTCGAGCCTGCCGCGAACATCAGGGAGTCGGAAAAAAAGGTAAAGGAGCTTCGCGGACAGATGAAGCGTCTGGAGCCGGTGAATTTAGGAGCTGTCGAGGAATACAAGGAAGTATTCGGGAAATACACCATGTACAAGACGCAGATAACCGATGTTCAGAAATCCAAGACAGAGCTTAATAAGCTCATCGAAACCCTGACACAGCAGATGAAAGAGCTTTTTGTCCTGAAATTCGACGAGATCAACAAGCATTTCAAGGTGATATTCACGGAGCTGTTCGGGGGCGGCAGCGGATATCTTGAGCTGACCGACAGAAACGACGTTCTTAACTGCGGCATAGAGATACACGCGCAGCCGCCAGGCAAGACAATCAAGAATATCGACCTTTTCAGCGGAGGCGAAAAGACGGTTATCGCGGTTGCGATATACTTTGCCATTATGAAGGTCAACCCATCGCCGTTCTGTATACTGGACGAGATAGACTCTGCGCTTGACGAGCGCAATGTAGACAACATCGCCGAATACTGCCGGAGAATGAGCGACAGCACGCAGTATATCATTATTACACACAGGCGGGGAACCATGGAGGTTGCCAACATGATATACGGAGTAACTATGCAGCAGGACGGAGTATCGAAGCTGTTGGAGCTGAAGATAGACGAGATCAGCGACAAGTTGGGCGTAAACTAAGAGCCGAAAAAACAGGAGGTAAGTAAAAATGTCAAAAGTAGTCATAATGGATCACCCGCTAATAAAGCACAAAATTTCACTTATGCGCGACAAGCGCACAGGGACGAAGGACTTCCGCGTGCTGGCGGAGGAAATAGCCATGCTGATGGGGTATGAAGCCCTTCGCGACCTTCCGACGGAGCTTGTACCGGTAAAAAGTCCCGTCGCGGAATCCATGCAGCCCATGATCTGGGGCAAGAAGCTTGCAGTCGTGCCTATTCTCCGCGCCGGACTTGGAATGGTTAACGGCATACTGGCGCTTGTCCCCACTGCGAAAGTAGGACACATCGGACTCTATCGCGACGAGGTTACGCACGAGCCGCACGAATATTACTGCAAGCTGCCGGAGCATATCGACGAACGCCTTGTGATTCTTCCCGACCCGATGCTCGCCACAGGCGGCTCGGCGATTCAGGCTGTTGACTTCATCAAGGCAAAGGGCTGCCGGAATATCAAATTCATGTGCATAATCGCCGCGCCGGAGGGTCTGGAAGCCCTGAAAGCCGCTCACCCCGACATCGACATCTACGTCGGCAACCTCGACTATCATCTCAACGAGGACGCATATATCGTCCCGGGACTCGGAGACGCGGGGGACAGGATCTTCGGTACGAAATGAAAATATTTGCAATGAGTAAATCACATGAGCCGTAAAGGAAAGGCAATTGCGCTGGCGGTGGCGATCGGGCAGATGATTGTCAGAATTGACGGTAAAAAGAATTTACCTTCAGGTGTATGAGGGGGAAGCGGTTTTATGATATACGGATTTTTTGGCGGAAAATTTCTGCCTTTGCACAGAGGACATTTGTATTGTATAGACACCGCTTCCAGACAGTGCGATTATGTGACTGTGATAATGTTTACGGGCGGAGATGATGAACTCAGAATATGCAGAGAACAGGACGATGAAATACTTGGCGTTGATTTCCGTATAAAACAGCTTGAACGCGTATGTTCGTTATATGATAATGTTGAATTTCACGTGGTGGACGTTACGAACCTGAAGCTGCCGGATGGCACAGAGGACTGGGATGCGGAAACGCCGCTGGTAAGACGTTATGTTCCAAAGATGGATTATGTATATTCGAGCGAACCGTCATACGGCGAGTATTTTGCAAGAGCGTATCCTGAATCGGAGCATGTCATTGTAGACGCGCAGCGCGTTCATTATCCTATTAGCGGCACGCTCATACGTGCAATGAAAGAAATAAAGGAGCGGAAAAAATGGATGGTCTGAAAAAGATAGGCAGAGCGTTTCGCTCTCTGAAGTGGTATGAGATAATCATGTGTGTGATTATGCTTGCTATTTCGATTTATTATGCGGTTTTGCCACAGGAGGGTACTCCGCGTTGGCTTGCGATTATTAATTTTATTTCGGGGTTATGCGGCGTTATCTGCGTATTTTTCACAGCAAAAGCAAACCGCATGAATTTTCCGTTTGCCGTGATAAATACGACTGTATTTATCATCTATCTGGGCTATTTTGGGATTTGGGCGACATTCTGGTTGGAAACGCTGGTTTATTTCCCGATGAATATTATCTCGTGGATCAAATGGTATCAGCACAAAGATGAGGAAGACGCGCTTCTCGCAAAATCAAAAAAATTCAAGTGGTGGCAGCACCTTTTAGTAACATGTATCATTGCTTCTTTGACCGCAATTGTATATTTTACCTTGTCAACCGTTGCCGGAGATACCTGGATGAAATTTGCCGCTCAGTTCGGATGGAACATTACCGTCATGAAATGGCTGGATTCCGCCATTTTCGCGATAGGTATTGTGGCCGTTGTGCTTGAAGCGCTCAGATTCAAAGAACAGTATGTCTGGTGGCTTGTTACCGATGTGATAGCGGTGGCGCAATACGTTTTAAAGCGGGATCCGGTTTACACCACCAAGAAAGCGATTTATCTTGTGGAAGCGGTAATCGGCATGTCAAATTGGCACAGGCTGTCAAAGAAAAACGTCGCTAACGAATGATTTCACATCTTTACAAAAGATTTGAAATAACAGAGATTTCTTGTTTCAGGGAGGTTGTTTTATGCAGTTATTTAAGAAATGTTATGTCCGTAAACTGATCATTTCGGCATTGGCAGTTGCAATGACGGTTGCTTTTCCCGCGGGCGTCTCCGCGGCGAATGCCGGCGCGTCTGAATCCGCAAAAATTGTAAACGCGCAGACGGACAAGGGCGTGAAAGTGTACGGCGGCGACATCAAGGGAAAGACCATTCTTTTCAAAAACAACGCCGTCTACAACGGCAGCTTCAAGAGTGAGCTTTTAGATGAGGAACTGGTTTTCTATAACGCGATGTATGAGCATTGCATCACCAATCCGAGCAATTCGACACTGGAAATTGATTTGTCCGGCAAGGGCTATACCACCAGTGACAGAACAAAACTTGTCGATTTTATCAGGTCGGCGTTTTTCGCCTTTGCCTATGACCACCCCGAGGTATACTGGATAGACAGCTACAGCTATTCATATTGGACGAGCGGCGGCAGAATATCAGAGATTGATATTACAATGGAGGAAGCCTATACAGGCGCTTTCAGCGAAAGAAGCATTGTCAGCAGAGGAATAACCGCAGCCGTCAACGAGATAACTTCATCAAGAGCTTCTTCGTCACGCTATGATACCTTAATGGCAATACACGACTATATCTGTGAGAATGCCGAGTATGACAATGACGTTATACAGGGCGGCGCCTATGAGGGGGATCACGCCGAGGATCAGACGGCTGCCCCGTTGTTCGGAGGCGGCAGCAGAGGTAAGAAATTTGTCTGTGAGGGATATTCCGAAGCGTTCAAGATTCTTTGCGACAGATTCGGTATTCCCTGCGTTCACGCTATAAGCGAAGACCACGCGTGGAATTACGTTCAGATGGAGAACGGCAAATGGTACGCGGTTGACGTCACATGGGATGACAATGATGACGACGATCCTTGTTACGATTATTTCCTCATAGGCAGCAACACCCAAGGATTCAACGGAATCCCCTTCAACGAGGATCATGTGGAATGCAACCATTATTTTGAGTCCGATACCATCAATCCCTTTGCATATCCTCCGCTTGAGAGAGAACGTTATATTCCCACTGAGCAGCCCGAGCTGACGCCTCTTGAAATTACGGTTCAGCCCCAGAGCAGTACGATAAATCTCGGCGATACCATAACGCTTTCCGTAACAGCGCAGGGCGACGATCTCAGCTACCAGTGGTATTACAAAAAGAAAGGCGCGACTTCATGGAGCGTCTGGAACGGCAGAACTAACGCCGCCGAAAGCGTAACTCCCAACGCCACATGGGACGGAATTCAGCTTTACTGCAAGGTCAGCGACATCTACGGCAGTACAGTCAATTCCAACGCAGCCACTATTACAGTGAAGCAGACTCTTAAAATCACCGTTCAGCCCCAGAGCCGTACAATCAACTTAGGCGATACCATAAAGATTTCGCTCACGGCGCAGGGCAACGGGCTTACGTATCAGTGGTACTACAAGAAAAAGGGCGCGACCTCATGGAGCGTCTGGAACAACAGAACCAAGGCGACCGAGAGCGTGACTCCCAACGCGACGTGGGACGGAATTCAGCTTTACTGCAAGGTAAAGGATTCGGCGGGCAATACCGCCAATTCCAACGCAGCAACTATTACTGTGAAGCATGAGCTTAAAATCACCGTTCAGCCGCAGAGTAAGACGATTAATTTAGGCGATACAATGAAGATTTCGCTTACGGCGCAGGGAAACGGACTCACTTATCAGTGGTACTACAAGAAAAAAGGCGCGGCTTCATGGAGCGTCTGGAAGAACCGCACTCATGCTTCCGAAAGCGTAACGCCAAACGCGACATGGGACGGAATCCAGCTTTACTGCAAGGTAAAGGACTCGGCGGGCAATACCGTCAATTCCAGCACCGCAACCATCACCGCGAAGCAGGCTCTTAAAATCACCGTTCAGCCGCAGAGTAAGACGATCAATTTAGGCGATACAATGAAGATTTCGCTTACGGCGCAGGGAAACGGACTCACATATCAGTGGTACTACAAGAAAAAGGGTGCGACTTCATGGAGCCTGTGGAAAAATCACACTCACGCGTCCGAGAGCGTAACTCCCAACGCGACGTGGAACGGAATTCAGCTTTACTGTAAGGTAAAGGATTCCTCCGGAAATACCGTTAACTCAAATATAGCGGTTGTTACGATTAACGGCTGACGGCATGGATTCAAAATGAAATAAAAAAGATGAATAGTTGACCCGGAATATTCGTCCGGCTCGTTTTTCGGATTTTTCAATCTCAAAAACGGGTCGGGCGTTTTTTCTTTGCACAGCACTGTTTTTTGAATTTTGTATATTTTAGGAATTGTGCGAAAATTATTCAGTCATTTTACGTTAAAAAACAATGATTTTTCCAGTGTTTCAACGAGAAAAATGTATTAATTATTTCTGCATGATTCCTTAGTCAAAAAAAGTCTGCGAATATAAATGTCGCGGCAGTAAAAAATGCTTGCATTTTATTCATATTACAGATATAATTATAAAATAGGAATGCACTGAATGAAATGCTTTCCCCACAGAATACGGAGGAATGATGTGAATGGGATTTTTCAAGAGCCTGAAGGAAGGCTTAAAAAAGACCCGCGACGGAATTATGGGTCAGATAGACGCGCTGTTCAAGCGCTTTACGAAGGTTGACGAGGAGCTTTTCGAGGAGCTGGAGGAGCTGCTTATCGCCGCTGACGTGGGAATGCTCACATCGGAAAAAATATGCGATACCCTGCGCGACAAGGTAAAGAAAACAGGAACAAAGGATCCCAAGGAGGTTCGCGATCTCTTTGTGGAAACGATAGCGGAAATGCTCGACGGCGATATGTCGCTGAAGCTTGATACGAAGCCGTCTGTAATTCTCGTAATCGGCGTAAACGGAGTCGGCAAGACAACCACAATCGGCAAGCTCTGCTCGCTTTTCCGCAAGGACGGCAAAAAGTGCGTTATCGCGGCGGCTGACACATTCCGTGCCGCGGCGATAGAACAGCTTGAGGTGTGGGCGGAGCGTGCGAAGTGCGACATAGTAAAGCACACCGAGGGAAGCGATCCTGCTGCCGTGGTATTCGACGGCATAAGCGCGGCGAAGGCTCGCGGGGCTGATATTCTGATCTGCGACACCGCCGGCAGACTTCACAACAAGAAGCACCTTATGGACGAGCTTGCAAAGATCAATCGCGTCATAGACCGCGAAGCTCCCGACTGTGACAGGGAGGTTCTGCTTGTGCTGGACGCAACGACGGGACAGAATGCCATCAATCAGGCGCGTGCGTTCAGGGACGCCGCCGGACTGACTGGAATTATTCTCACCAAGCTTGACGGTACGGCACGCGGAGGCGTTGTGCTGGCAATCAAGGAGGAACTGGGCGTTCCCGTTAAATTCATCGGAGTTGGTGAAAAGATAGAAGACCTGCAGCCCTTCAACCCAAGGGCATTTGCCGCAGCACTTTTCGAGAATTCCGACAGAGTGGGCGATTTTGAGATAAATTTCGGCGAAGAACCCGAAACAGATGAAGAAGGTGAAGAGGAATGAATGTAGAAAAAACTACATTTGTCGTTGCAAGCCACAACGAGCATAAGCTGAAAGAATTCGCCCGCATACTCGAACCGCTGAATATTGTGATAGTAACCCCGTCGCAGTGCGGCGGCGAGGGGATAGAGCCGGTCGAGGACGGCAGTACATTCGAGGAAAACGCCGTAATCAAGGCGACCGAGTTTGCCCGCAGACTGAATATGCCGGCGCTCGCGGACGATTCGGGAATATGCGTGGACGCGCTGGACGGCGCGCCTGGAGTATATTCGGCGAGATATTCCGGCGGCGATGACGACGACAACAACGAATTTCTGCTCAAAAATTTAGAGGGCGTGCCGTTTGAAAAGCGCACGGCGCGGTACGTATGCGTAATATGCTGCGCATATCCTGACGGAAAATATTTCACAGTCCGTGGGGAGTGCGAGGGCAGGATTGGCTTTGAATACAGGGGAGAGAACGGCTTCGGCTACGATCCGCTATTCTATTTTGAGAGCGGAAAGACCTTCGCTGAGATATCCGGCGAGGAAAAGGACAGGCTCAGTCACCGCGGCAAGGCGCTCAGACTGCTTGCTGAAAGACTGAGCGAAAGACAGTGATTCTGATTTTTACGGGAGGCATTTTACGTCATGTATGAGAACTTGGTTGACTATTTAAAGGGCTATATCGAATTTGGATTTTTCTGGTACACTTTAGCTGGACTGCTGCTGTTCTTTTTATACTGCGCTATGAAGAATTATCTTGGTGACAAGCCCAGATGGGCAATGACGCTTATTCTTTTCGGCGGATATATAGTCACGCTTGGCGGCGTAATGCTCACTCCGTGGAAAGAGTCCGGCGGTCTTATATATCCTACCGAGTGGTTCAGCATGGAAAGCTGGCGCAGCGGAGCGTTTTTCACCCTTGCGACTTCTGACTGGAGCTTTGAATTGCTGCCGTCGGAGCCGTGGGAAGAAATTTTCACAGGCAAGCTTATAAGCGCCCTGCTGTTTGTTCCGTTCGGGTTTATTGTGCCCGCGCTGTGGAAGGACGTAAAGGTTAAGGTGCTTACCATAGGTCTTGTAGTTATTGTCGCCGTTGAATTTTTGCAGGTGATTGTCAACAGGACATTCGGACTTGCCGATCTTGTGATGGAATTCTTAGGCATAGCCGCCGGTTTTGTACTTTTCATGTTCCTTTTCCCGCTGCTGAAGCTTTGGCTCTACGGCACGAAAAAGGAAGGCGGCAAAAAGAAAAAATAATTCAAATATACGGAGGAAGAGCTTAGATTATGTTAAACAGCAAGCAGAGGGCTTTTTTGCGTTCGCTTGCCGCAGATGCCGACACAATAGTGATGGTCGGCAAGGGCGGTCTGGCGGACAATATAGTGAAGCAGACAGAGGACGCGCTCACTGCGCGGGAGCTTGTCAAGGGCAAGGTGCTTGAGACGGCGCCGCTTGACGCGAGGGAATGCGCCGAACGCCTTGCAGCGGAAACGGATTCCGACGTGGTGCAGGTGATAGGGCGCAAATTCGTGCTTTTCCGCAGGAATAAGGAGAATCCCGTGATTGAGCTGCCAAAAGCGGGACGTAAATAATGAGAATCGGTTTTTTAGGCGGCACATTCAATCCTCCCCACAACGGACATCTCAATCTTGCGGCTCAATGGGCGAAGCGTCTGTCGCTCGACAGATTTTTGCTGACTCCCACAGGTACGCCACCGCACAAGAGGGATTCCGATGTGCCCGGCGGGACGCGTCTGGAAATGTGCCGTATAGCCGCAGCCGAAACCGGAGGAATGCTTGAGGCATACGATTTCGAGGTGCGCCGAAGTGGACAGAAGAGCTATTCGGTGATAACGCTTTCGGCGCTTCACGAGGAATACCCCGACAGCGAGATATACATGGTAATGGGCGCGGATATGTTTGTAACGCTGGAAAGCTGGTACGACTTTGAACGCCTGAAGACGCTTGCCACATTCTGCACAATGCCGCGTGACGGAATTACCTTCCGTCAGCTTGAAGCGCACAGACTTCACCTCAGGGAGCTGGGCTGCGCGGGACTTGTCGCCGATCTGCCGGAGATGGACATTTCGTCATCTGAGATACGGCGCAGGGTGTGCGTTGGAGAATCCATACACGGGCTTGTTCCCGACGGCGTTGAGGAATATATTTATTCCCGTCGGCTTTACAGCAAACAGAAATAACGAAAGGGCTGATCGCCTTGACTGACAAGGAAAGGGAATTTTATACACAGCACATACGGGAACGTCTCAGCGACTACCGGTTCAGACATTCGGTCAACGTCTCTAAGGAATCGGTTCGTCTCGCGGAAAGGTACGGCGGAGATGTTGAAAAAGCCGAGCTTGCCGGACTTCTTCACGATGTGATGAAGGACGCGGGCAAGAAGGAACAGCTTGCTATCATCGAAAAATACGGCGTTAAGCTGAACGAGGTTGAACAGCAGGCGCCAAAGCTCTGGCACGCCATAGCGGGCGCGGTTTATGTCAAGAAGGTACTAAGGATAAGGGATAAGGATGTTGTAAACGCGGTGCGCTATCACACCACGGCGAGGGCGGAAATGACGCTTCTCGAAAAAATAGTATTTATAGCCGATTACACGTCGGAGGATCGTGATTACAAGGGCGTTGAGAAGATGCGGAAGGCGTCCAACGTCAGCCTTGAATACGCGATGGAGGAAGCCCTTGCTTTTGACATAGAGGAGCGTGCGGATGAACATACCGCCATTCACCCCGATACGTTTGAAGCATACAATGAAATTATGCTCGGCAGGAATGAAAAAAAGAAATAACGAAACAGAATAAAGCTTTAATAATATAATTATCCAAGACACAGCCAAAAGGGAGGTTGTTTGTCCGATGCCTCGTGATAATGAAGATATTTTTCAGTACGATAATCTGTATGAAGGCATAAAGAGAAGCAACGGAGGTTCTTCCGGAACGGACGGTGAGAGTGCGCCGCTCGGCTCAGGCAGAAAGAGCGAATTTGCAATAGGCAAAAAAAAATCGCAGAGCGGCTCTTCGCCGCGTGAAATAAAAACCGGTCAAACGAAAAAAACGAATTCATCAGGCAAAACCAAAAAAAGCGTTTCGTCTGATTCAATAAAAAAGAAGAAAAGGAAGCCGCATGAGTTACCGTCGGCTCCTGTCCGCAGCAAGACGGCAGTAAAAAAGACGGGAGCAGTAAAAAAAGCTTCATCGAAGAATGCAGTCATTCCAAAGAAGAAGCCGGTGAAAAGGAAGAAGAGCATTCCAGCCGGAAGAAAATCGCCGGGAGAAGAACTGGCTTCATTTGCGTATCTCGGAGCAATGGCAGTCGGCGGCTGTGCAAATATGCTGTTCGGCACACGCCGCAAGAGAATTATCGCAGCCTCACTTCTGGGAATTGCGTTGATATTCTGCTGCGCTATGGGAATAAGGTCCATATACAAATCGAATACGCTGCTGTCTGACGACGGCAAGGAGCTTGATGATACGGCGATATACGAGCGCATTATAACGGAAGAGCAGAACAGGGAAAAGGTAACTTATTTCCTGATTGTCGGTGTTGACAAGAGCCAGATGCTCACGGACTGCATATGGGAAATGTGCTTTAACAACGAGGCGCATAAGATGAACGTGCTTCAAATTCCCCGCGACACCTATGTGGGCGAGGACAGCAACGGTCTCGGCAAAATAAACGGAGTCTATAAAAGTCCGAAAACCGTGAAGTGGTGCGAAAACTGCAATAAAGAAATTTATGATGACGAAATAATCGCGGATAAACACACTGTATGCAACACAAAAATCTCAAGCAGAACTGAAAGCAATATCAACGCACTGATACGTGTTGTCAATTCGCGGCTGAGTCTGCCGGTTGACCACTATGTATTGTTTGACTTTGAGGGATTTGAAAAGGTTATCGACGCGTTGGGCGGAATTGATATCCTTTTGGAGGAAGAGATGAAGGTCTATCCGAACAAGAACGATTACATAGTTCTTCCCTCCGGACTTAATCATCTTGACGGTGAAACTGCGCTGAAATTCATGCGTAACCGCAAGATATACGCCGACGGCGACTTGGGCAGGGTCAAGGCGCAGCGCAGGATCATAAAGGCTATGCTCGAAAAGGTAGACGACATGACGTCAGTTGACTTGTTGAAGATTCTCAAGGCGTCTTACGGCAGCTTCAAAACCGACATGAGCCTTGAGGAAATAAGATCATTCATAGCGCCGGTCAAGAAATGCGGAGTCAACGGTCTTCATATGTTTGAACTGCCTGGAAACGATCACTGGGTCAAGGGACATCCGTCGTACTATGTTTGCGACGAACAGCAGACAGCGGAGGTCATAAACGCAAAAATGCTTCCCTACAGCCCGAAAATTACAGCATACAATATCAGCTTCCCCGAATTAGGGTACTGACAACTAAGGATTTACAAGGAGAAATTTCAATGGAATCAAAGGATCTGGCAATAAAGTGCGCCAAAATACTCAGCGACAAGATAGCGCGGGATCTTTCCGTGATATATGTCCGTGAGATAACATCGCTTGCCGACTATTTTGTTATAGCGACAGGAACCAGCTCCACCCATGTCAAGGCGCTTGCCGACGAGGTGGAATTCATACTCAAGCAGGAGGAAATTGTTCCCGATCACATCGAGGGACACGGCACGAATTCGTGGATAGTGATGGACTACGGCAGCGTCGTCGTGCATGTGTTCAGCGAAGAAGCGAGAGACTTCTACGATCTGGAAAGACTGTGGCAGGACGGCGAAAAGTTAGAGCTTGATTTTGACTGAGCCGTTTTATAATAATTTATGATGATTTCATTTGCCGAAAGAAAAAAATGGGTAAAATGAATAAAAAAATGACCCGAAAAAAGCAAACATTCTTGACATAGCCAAGCCATTGTGGTACAATAAAACAAACAAAATACAAGTAATCCGATGAGAGTGTGACAAGATGAATATTTCAAATCTATTTTCTCTTCTTTGCGGAATGGCGCTTTTTTTGTTCGGCATGTCGCTCATGGGCGACGGATTAAAACGAACGGCGGGCGGCAAATTTGAGCTGCTCCTTGCCAAGCTGACAGATACCCCGTTCAAGGGACTTCTGCTGGGAACCGGCGTTACGTCTATCATTCAGTCGTCGTCGGCGACCTCGGTAATGGCTGTAGGCTTTGTAAACTCCGGTATGATGAAATTCCGCAGGGCTATTCCGATAGTTCTGGGTGCTATTCTCGGTACGAGTATCACCGGCTGGGTGATATGTCTTTCCGAGATTGGCGGGGGCGACGGGTGGATATCGCTTTTTTCCACTGCCACGCTTACCGGCATAATTGCGCTTGTGGGCATTTTCATCAGAATGTTTAAGAAAAAGTACGACAATGTGGGCGACATAATGCTTGGTTTTGCCGTGCTTATGGTAGGTATGAGCAATATGAGCGGCGCTGTTGATCCGCTCAAGGAAAGTCCCGCGTTCATAGATATACTTACCATGTTTTCTGATCCCGTAATAGGCATACTGGTTGGAATAATCTTTACCGCCATTCTTCAGAGCGCTTCAGCATCCGTCGGCATTCTGCAGGCGCTTACAGTGACGGGCGCGATTGATTTCAATACGGCGCTGCCTATAATACTCGGAATTTCCATAGGCGCTGCGCTGCCTGTGCTGCTTTCGGCAATCAGCGCCAACACAAACGGCAGACGCACGGCATGGGTATATCTGATTATTTCAGTTTTAGGCGTTGTCGTGTGTGCGCCGATATTCTATCTGCTTGACGCGTTCCTGCATTTTTCATTTACAGGCATGACGATGAATACGGTTTCCATCGCGCTTGTGAATACCATATTCAGATTTTTCAATGTGGTTGTGCTGTACCCGTTTATCGCGCCCATTGACAAGATGACATGCGCGATGATAAAGGACAAGCCGGATAAGAGCGACGAAAGTCAGGAAATGGAGCCTATAGCGCTTGACGAGCGTTTCCTGCCATATCCTGCGCTGGCAATATCGCAGTCTCAGAAGGCAGTCTATGACATGGCGCTTGTAGCCCAGAAGAGCATTCACGCCTGCTTTGACCTTCTGAAAGATTATGACGAGGAAAAATTCCATAAGGTCGAGCGTTACGAGAAGCTTGGCGACCTTTACGAGGACAGCATAGGAACGTATCTCATGAAGCTTTCAAAGAGTGAGCTTACCAAGGAGCAGAGTTCCAACGTATTCAAATATCTGCACTCTCTTTCATATCTCGAAAGGCTTACCGACCACGCCATGATAATCGCGTATGTGGCGCAGGAAAAGAGTCAGAACGGCATTGTGTATTCGGAGGACGCGCAGGCGGATCTTGATCTGATGGAAAAAGCCGTGAACGAGATCGTAGGCATAACTGTGGACGACTTCATTCACAACCGCTGGCGTACCGACGGCAGGGTTTCGGAGCTTACCATGGTTATACGTTCGATGTGCAGCACAGCCGAAGTGCGTCATGTAGAGCGTTTGCAGTCAGGCGTCTGCACTATCAAGCAGGGAACGGAATTCAATGAGCTTCTCACCAATTTTGAAAGAATAGCCGTTCACTGCTCCAAGGTGATATTTGCCATGATAGAGGCTCACGACGAGAGCTACAGCATTCACGTTGACAATTTAGGCGATGAGCTTAAAGCAAGTCTTACGGACGAGCTTGTTGAAGAATACCGCCAGAAGTACTCCATTAAAAAGACCGATAAGGCTTCGGCGCCGGAATTGCCCGAAGCGGCAGCAGTGCTTGTCTGATAATAAATCAACAGTTCTGTTACAGATATTCATGTAGCAATAGCATTGATAACGCAACAAAATACTCCCGTTTTATCTTTTATTACCTTAAAGATTAATTCGGGAGTTTATGTTTTTTTGTAAGAATATTATAAATTTATTGTGTACAATTTTTAATAATGAAAAACAGGGTAAAATGTTTATTTGGCAGATTTTTTTATGCAGGGCAAATATTATGCCAATTCGGTTGCTTTTTTTTCGTTTTTTAAGTAAAATAATATTAATGACAATGCCGGTTACTTTAAAATCAAGTCAAAGCGGCTGAGACTGAGAGGAGATAAAATGGTAGAAGGCAAAACGGTAAAGATAATTGTCGCTTCCCATAAGAAGTTCCGCATGCCGGAGGACGAGATGTATGTTCCTCTTCACGTTGGAGCGGAGGGAAAGACCGCCGAGGACGGAAGTCCTCTCGATTTAGGATATGTCAAGGACAATACAGGCGACAATATTTCCGAAAAAAATGCGGGCTACTGTGAACTTACGGGTCTGTACTGGGAGTGGAAGAACTTAGACGCGGATTATATCGGTCTTGCGCATTACCGGAGGCATTTCAGCCTTCATAAGACCGACGACCCGTTTGACGGTGTGCTGAAATATGACGAATTGCTGCCGATGCTCGGGAGCAAGAGGGTTTTTGTGCCCAAAAGAAGAAAATACTATATAGAAACGCTTTATACCCATTACAAGCACACTCATTATATCAGCCAGCTCGACGAGACACGAAGAATTATTACCGAAAAATACCCTGAATATATTCCCTCATTTGATAAAGTAGTAAAGCAGACGTGGGGATATATGTTCAATATGATGATAATGGACCGCGAGCTGGTGAATGAATATTGCGCGTGGCTCTTTGACATTCTTTTTGAGCTGGAGAAGCGCGTGAACGACGGCAGGGTAAAAATGCCGGAGCTTTCGTTCTTCCAGGCGAGATTTTACGGCAGGGTAAGCGAGATAATATTCAACGTCTGGCTTGACCACTGCTTGTGTACCGGAAAACTCAGTCAGAGCGAGATATTTGAGATTCCATGTCAGTTTATGGAAAAGGAGAACTGGGTTAAAAAGGGCAGCGGCTTTTTAATGGCGAAATTCTTCGGAAAGAGATACGAGGTTGAAAAAAAGCCGAAGAAACCCTGAGAAAAAAATAACGTTTTTTTTATAAAATTTTTTATTTTCGGAGGCAAATTATGGGCTTGCTTCAGTTATTCTCAACAGTCGATCAGTTCAAGCAGCAGCTCAACGTCGATGGAGCCGTCAAGTTGAGCGGCGATACCCTGAAAAAATACCAGCGTTGTCTTCTCGGCATAGCGGAGGACATTATTTCCGTTTGCGAGGAGGAGAACGTCACATATCATCTGACCGGCGGCAGCGCACTCGGAGCTGTAAGGCATCACGGCTTCATTCCGTGGGACGACGATATGGATATAGATATTCTCGGCAGTGATTTTGACAGATTTGAAAAGGCGTTTCTGGCGAAATTTTCAGATAAATACTGGTTCCACACCTATAAGAAGAAAAATTACGGAATACTTGTGAACCGTATAAGACTAAAAAACAGCGTTATCCGCACAAGGGAAGACGCGGAAAATGACGAGTGCGGATTTTATGTGGATATAATCCGCATAGAGAATACCTTTAACAATCCGGTTCTGCGGTTCATGCACGGCATGGACTGTATGGGAATGGGTTTTTTGCTGTCATGCAGGAATTATTATCATTACCGGAAAAAGGTGCTCGCGCTGGCGGGAGACAATAAAAAGCTTGCAGCCGTGCTGAAGACCAAGATATTTATAGGAAGGCTCATCAGCTTTCGTTCGCTCGACAAATGGGCTGCGAAGACGCAGCGCTGCTACAGCAGGTGCAAAAACAACAAATCCGTATATGTTTCAGTTCCTGCGGGAAGAAGGCATTATTTCGGAGAGATGTACAAACGCGCCGATTTTGCCGAACCGAGCAAGGTCAGCTTTGAGGGACATATGTGGAACGTTCCGCGGGACTATGACGCATATCTCAAAAATATGTACGGGGATTATATGAAGATACCGGAGATATCACAGAGAGAAGAGCATGTAGCATTTGAAATAAAATTCCCTGAGGATATGAAAAACGAATCCAACGATAACAGACAGGACGCGTGATTTGATGAAGAATATCGCCATATTTGACACCGCGCTCGGTACAAGCAACGTGGGGGACGAAATAATACTTGACGCGATCAACCGCAATATGAAAGACGTGTTTGACAGTCATTTTTCACTTCGCCTTGCGACTCATGTCAACAACTTCTCCATGAAGCAGATTTTGCACAGGAATTCCAAGATAAGATATTTTCAGAATGCAGACTGGAAATTCATCTGCGGAACCAATCTCATAGCGCAGACGAGGTTCGGCAAGATCAATTCACAGTGGCAGCTTTATCCGTCGAATCTTTCGATTTACAAAAACTGCGTTCTTGTCGGCGCGGGAACGACGGAGCAGAGGGAAAGCCTCGACTTTTACGCAAAATATATTTACGGCAGGGTGCTTTCCAAGGAATATGTCCACAGCGTCCGCGATGAGCTGACAAAAAGAATAGTCGAATCTCTCGGCTGCAAGGCTGTCAATACGGGCTGTCCGACGCTCTGGGAGCTTACTCCCGAACACTGCGCGGGCATTCCGACTGGCAAGGCAGACAATTGTGTAATAAGCGTGAGCGGATACAGGAATCAGAGAGACGAAAAGCGCGATACCGTGATGCTGCGTATAGTAAAGCGCAATTACGGCAAGGTCTGGGCATGGATACAGACCACTGACGACGAGAAGTATCTCAGCGAGCTTGAAAAAACAATCGGCATGGAGCCTGTGACGCGGATATATTCACTGGGAAAATTCCGCGAGGTTCTGACGGGAAGCAATGTGGATTACATCGGCACGCGACTTCACGGAGGGGTATTTGCCCTTCAGAATTACTGCCGGTCAATCGTAATCAGCATAGACCACAGGGCGGACGGATTCTATGAAACCAACAACCTGCCGATACTGCCCCGCAGGAATGTGGAGGGCGAGCTTGAGGACAGGATAAACAGCACTTTTTCCACTGATATCAGGATCAATTCCGAAGCTATAGCGGAATTTAAATCGCAGTTTACCGGGAGCGATAATTAATACTATGAATTTTAAGGAATTTAAGGAAAAATCAAAAAAAAGGCTGCTTGCGTATTGGTACAGAACAATGCGTAACAGCATTCCCATGGATAACAATACAGTTCTTTTTTTCACCTTTCAGGGCAAATACACCTGCAATCCCAAATACATCTGCCGCAGGCTTCACGAAGCCGCGCCGGAAATAAGGTGCGTATGGGTGGTAATGAGCGAAGATGAAAGGGCGGAATTTCCGGATTTCACCAGCACGGTTCTCTTTGGCTCTTCCGAGTATTACAGGGCGGTGTACGGCGCGAAGGTGCTTGTGGATAACGGATTCAATTTTGTCAAGCAGCCGGTCGAAAAGAAAAAGGGACAATATCACGTCGAGACAATGCACGGCTCGCTTGGCATAAAGCGAATAGACGCTTCATCCAATTCCAACAAAAAGCGCAACAAAATAGGCGTGCGCTGCGGCGAGATTTCGGATTACATCATTTCAAACAGCGATTTTGAGAACGACGTTTACAGAAGCTCATTCTGGGAAAAAACGCCCATACTCATGTACGGACACGCGAGGAACGATATCCTGATAAACGGCAGGGACGACGTTCCCGACGGCGATCTCAACGAAAAGGTGAGAAGCTTTTACGGATTGCCCCACGACGCAAAACTTGCCCTTTACGCGCCGACATTTGCGCGGGAGGCTTCAAAGGAATTCGAGGAATTCAACGCGGGATTGCTGAGGGACTGCCTGACGGAGCGTTTCGGCGGGAAATGGTACATTCTCAAACGGCTCCACCCGAGAGACGCGAGAAACCGCAAAGTCAGCGCGGACAGCGATTTCATTCTCGACGGCAATCTTTACACCGACATACAGGAATTGATGGTTGCCATAGACTTTGCAGTAACGGATTATTCGAGCTGGATTTTCGACTATGTTGTTACGAAAAAGCCCGGAATGATATATGCCCCCGACCTTGAGGTATATCAGAACAGCACCGGGTTCTATTATCCTATAACATCAGTTCCGTTCCCTCTTGCAACGGACAATTCCTCGGTGAGAGAGATAATAAGGGATTTTGACGAAGAAAAGTACGTCGATGACGTGGATAAATTCCTTGAAGGAAAGGGCTGTGTGGACGACGGCAGAGCTTCTGAGAGAGCCGCAAAGATGATAATTGATCTTACAAAGGACAGACTGCCGGAGATAAAATAGCTCTGCGGCGGATTATGAGGTGATGATTTGGATAAGGTTGCAAACAGCAAAAAGATATTGAGCGTTTCAATAGCAAGCTACAATGTGGAGAAATTTCTTGATCAAACCCTGGAATCGTGCCTTGTTCCGGAGATAATGGACAGGCTTGAGGTCATTATAGTCAATGACGGTTCAAAGGACGGTACGGCTGACGTTGCGAAAAAATACACGGAAAAATGGCCGGACACATTTATTCTGGTTGATAAGAAAAACGGAGGCTACGGCTCCACCGTCAACGTGGGAATAAAAACGGCGACTGGCAAGTACTTCCGTCTGCTCGATGGCGACGATTGGTTTGACAAGGACGGACTGAGGGAATTCATAGGTATCCTTGAGCAAGCTCAGGAGGATATGGTAATAGCCCGTTTCCGCAGGGTGTTCGAGTCTGACGGTCACACGGAGGAGCGCGACGAGGGCGAAAATGTTCCGTTTGTCACGGGAACATTTGACGAACTTCCCGACAAGGCGTGGTTTACAATGCACGCAATTACCTATCGCACGTCGCTGCTTAAAGAAAACAATGTTACTATTACAGAACACTGCTTCTATACCGATCAGGAATACGATCTGCTGCCGCTGAGATGGGTGAATACGGTGAGAATCGCTCCCGTGACCGTCTACTGTTACCGCATAGGCAGGGGCGAACAGAGCGTAAGTATAGCCGGACTGGAAAAGCATTACAATGAACAGACGATAGTGCTTAAAAAGCTTTACAATGTATATTCCGACGTCCATAAAAGACAGAACAAAAAGGACAATTATATCTACAAATACTTTGTCAAGCGCACACGCTTTCAGATAAGGACATATCTTGTAATTTCCAAGTCGGAGCAGCACAAAAAAGAGCTTGTTGATTTCATGAATTACCTGAAAGCGCAGCAGCCGGATATATACGGCGACCTGTTAAAACAGTCGAAGTTTGTCAAGCTGCTTGTGTGGAGCAATTTCGCGGCGTATGGCGCGCTTCATTTTCTTATGCTGAAAAAATACAGATATTGATTCAATGTGATAAGCCTCCTTAAAAGCCAGTACTTTAAGGAGGCTTAGCGAGGTTATACAGCTTTTTTGGAAAAGAGGTGAGTGTGTGAAAAGATTTGCGGCTCTGTTGATTCTTGCAGCTTTTTTGGGAATTATTTTACATGATATTCCTCAAGCAGCTGCGGCGGGAAACGATAATAAATCGGGAGTGACAATTTCAGCCGAAAGCTTCGGCGCGTGCGGCTATGACGAAGAGGACGACAGGCTGGCGATTCAGAATGCCCTGAATTATGCGCGTTACAACGCGACCGCGGAAAATCCTGTTACCGTAACGGTAGGGGACGGCACGTACCTTTTCAGCGACAGTCTGCTGATCTATTCGCACACACGCCTGATTCTCAGCGACGGGGCGGTGTTCGGTTTCTGGAATTCGCCCGAGGGAGTGATACTTCAGGGCGGACACGGAAAAAACGTCGGTTACGATAACCTTACCGACGTTGTGATAAGCGGAGGAACGTGGCGCGGGAACGCCGCGGCGACAGGCGCTCACACCGAGCTTATAGGATTCAAGTGCGCCAGCGACATAACGATAACAGGACTCAGAATGGAGGATTCCTCCGATCATTTCATAATGCTGACCGGAACGCGTGACGCGGTAGTGAGGAACTGTTCGTTCAGCGGTCACGTTTCACTCAGCTCCATAGATCAGTTTACCAAGGAAGCCGTGCATATAGACTTCCTTCCGATGAATGACGAAAAAATGTTCCCATCGAAGAATATCACTGTGGAGGATTGCGCGTTCGACAGGGTTTCAAGCGGCGTAGGCACGCATCACTACGGCTATGGCAGCTATGAAACGAATATCACGGTACGCAGGTGTACATTTACGGGTTTGCTTCACAACTGCATTAATTCATACAGCATAACGGGGCTTTCCGTGAATAACTGCAGGGCATTCGGCTGCGAATCGTTTCTATGGATGCGGTGTTCTCAGGGGAGCTTTGATTCGGACAGCATATCCGACTGCGGCTACAGGTGCTTTCTGGTGCAGGACGGCAGCTGCTTCAGGCTTACAAACAGCGTAATAAGGAATATCAACGGACCTGAGAATAAGCCGATAGCGGTTCTTGCCTCTGACTCGGCGGCGCTGCTGGAGGGAAACAGCATTTCAAACGTAAGCGGAGTAGCAGTCAGAGTCAAAAACAGCGACAGATTCTCTGTGATAAGGCGAAATATTATTTCTGACGCGGAGGAGCAAGGGATATTTGTTTCGGATACTTCCGCGTTCATAGAGGACAATATCATATCCGATTGCAAGGGAATATGGGCTGACAATTGTAAAAGCGAAATAAGAAGCAACATCGTCAGCAGATGCTATTACGGAATATCGGATCACACAGGGACATCTCATATATACAATAATACCGTCCGCGAAACGACAGGCTACGGAATAAAAATAACCGGAAGCGAAGAAAAAAACGGCAGCTCGGTTGTGGAGGGCAATTCCATAGCACTGTGCGGCAAGGCGGCAATTCGTGTGGGAACCAACTGTTCCGGCTGCGTAATAAGGGATAACTGCGCGGGGCAGCCGTTTGAACTTTCCTACTCGAAATGGTCCGGCATAGAGATATACGGCAACGGCGAGAACCCGCCGCCGGATACGCCCTCAGTGCGGTATTCGGTTGACGGTAACGGAGCGACTCTTAAATGGGACAAGGTTAACGGTGCGGCGTATTACGTGGTATGTGAAGTGAGCGGTGACGACGATTCGCTTATCAGACTTGCCGCCACCGGAGAGAACAGCTATAGGCTGAATTATCCGGTGAAGGATGAAAAGCGCGTATTTCTTGTGTTGAGCGTGGGAGCGGACGGTTCGGAATGCTTTTACACGATACCCTCAAATTCCGTGAGGATAAGATACAGGGGAATGAAAAAAGAATTTAAGCCGTTTTCGGAATTAAGCAGAGACAGCGCGAAAAATCCCGTAATCATGCAGTCTGGGAATATTACGGTGACAGAGGACGGAATAGCTTCATTGGGAGTCGCGGCGGAGAAGGAATATCAGGAATACCGGTGGTATTTCAGAAAAAAAGGCTTTCTCGGCTGGTGCTTCTGGAAAGGTCACGCGTCGCCGTGGGAATCGGTGATAGCGGACGCTTCATGGGACGGAGCTGAATTTTTGTCAGTTGTGAGCGACGGCGTGGATAAATATTCAGCCCTGCCTGTAACGATATCTGTCAACCGTCCGTTGAGAATCGTATCGGAACCTGCTGACGTCCGCGCTTTTGACGGGGACGAAGTAAAATTCCTGCTGAAGGCAGCCGGAAGCGCGAAAAGGCATTATCAGTGGTATTATAAAAAAGCCGGCGCCGCTGAATGGAGCGTATGGAAAGGGCACAATGAACCGTTGCTTGTCGCGGTTGCGAATGAATCGTGGCAGGATATGCAGGTCAAATGCATAGTGACTGACGACAACGGCGGCAAAGTTGAATCGAGAATATTGAGCGTCAGGATAATTCAGCCTGAGCAGGTCGCGGAAGAATATCCGGAGGAACAGGAGGCTTCCGACGAGTCGGTTGAAGAGGAATCCTGTTCCGGAGAATATAACAGCGAAGAACCCGAATCCAAATAAATAAATGTCAGGAAGAATCAAATGAAGAAACAGAAATCTCTCAAAAAGAATTTTATATACAATACATTTCTCACGATGTCAAACTTCATCTTTCCTCTTATAACATTTCCATATGTTTCCCGAATACTCATGCCGTCGGGAACCGGAAGGGTGTCGTTTGCAATGTCGCTCATATCATACTTTACCATGCTGTCGCAGCTTGGAATGCCTACTTACGGCATACGCACCTGCTCCAAGGTGAGAGGCAACCGTGAGAAGCTGACCCGCACGGCTCATGAGCTTCTGGCAATAAATCTTATTATGTGCGCGGTGTCATACACGCTGCTTGCCCTTGCCCTGATATTCGTCCCTGCGCTTCATGACGACAGGCTGCTGTATATCATTGTCAGCTCAACGATACTGCTGACTTCTATAGGCATGGAATGGCTTTATAAGGCTCTCGAACAGTACAGGTATATTGCTGTGCGTTCAATCGTATTCAAATTCATAGCTCTTGCCGCCATGTTCCTGCTGGTTCATACCCAAAAGGATTGTGTGATATATGGCGGAATAGCAATATTTGCTTCCTCGGCCTCAAATATATTTAATTTTATAAATGTCCATAAATATATTGACTTAAAACCGGTTGGCAATTACAATATAAAGAGACACTTAAAGCCTGTGGCAATATTCTTTGCCATGGCATGCGCGACGACCTTGTATACCCACATGGATACGCTCATGCTTGGTTTTATGCTGTCAAAGAATGAAGTAGGATATTATAACGCGGCTGTCAGAATCAAGGTTATCCTGGTGAGCATAGTGACGTCGCTGGGCGCGGTGCTTCTTCCGAGGTCCTCATATCTTATTCAGAAGAAGCAGTGGAACAAGTTCCGCGTTGTCAGCAGAAAGGCGCTGGATTTTGTATTTATTCTTTCCTCCGGGCTGATGCTTTATTTCATTCTTTACGCGAGATTCGGTATAATGCTTCTTTCCGGCGGATATTACGAGCCTGCGATTGTACCGATGCAGATAATAATGCCCACGCTGCTTTTTATAGGAGTCACCAATGTTACAGGAATTCAGATAATGGTTCCGATGGGCAAGGAAAGATCAGTACTTATGTCGGAAATCGCGGGACTTGTCGTTAACCTTATAATCAATACCATGCTTATCCCGCGAATGGCTTCAACCGGAGCCGCTATAGGTACGCTCGCGGCAGAGTTTACAGTGCTTATGGTTCAGTATTTCGCGATGAGAGGCGAGATTTCACACGCGTTCCACGCAGTATCCTACTGGAAAATAATTCTCGGACTTGTCGCCGGAACAGTCTGCTCGTTCTGGATAGGATTCCTTGGTCTGAGTAACTTCCTGACGTTGGCGTTCACCTCCATTGCGTTTTTCGGAGCATACGCGGCAGTTCTTCTTTTCACGCGTGAATGGCTGGCTTGCGATCTGATGAATCAGTTTGTCAAGAAATTCAATAGAATGGTCGGAAAATCAGAAAAGAGAGCGTGAACATTATAGTTTGAGAGGAGTGATCCGATGCAGGAAAAAAAGCTTATGATAAATGTATCTGTTCCTGTTGTAGCGGTCTACATTCTGGCGGTTACGTTTGTTTTTGAAATGCGTTCTGTCTGGACGACTATACCGAGATTCGGAATGATCAACAATCTGCTTCTGCTATCTCTTGTCGTCGGCACATTGCTCTATGTGCTTTCGAGAAAAAACTATCACGGACATTTTCTGAACGGAATAATTACTACAGTCGGTTTAGCAGGATATTTTTTTATTTATTATTTTTATGATCAGTATATATACGGATATTCTTCCGAGCTTCTTCTCAAAATCATACTCAGGCTGTGCTGTATATGTCTGCTTTGCTTTGCCATGAGGGAAGAGCATAAACAGAAGCTGTTTGAGACTGTAGAAAATATAGTGCTGATTATTGCCTCGGTTTCGCTATTTTTCTGGATATTCGGATCATTGCTTGGTGTACTCAATCCCAGCGGTATCGAATACACCACATGGATAGTAGACGGCAGGGAAACCGCCATAAACAAGTATTACAACCTGTATTTTGAGACCCAGACGCAGAATTTTTTTGGCGCGAAGATAATGCGTAACAGCGCGATATTCACCGAGGGTCCGATGTGCAGCTTTATGTTCTGCTATGCGATATTTATTGAACTTTTCAAGAAGAAGCACAGCGATTACAAAAAGATCATACTGCTGTCAATTGCCGTATTATCCACTTTTTCCACAACGGGATATGTTATTGTCATAGCGGCGCTTTTCATAAAGTATATGCTGACCCGCACTCACAATAAGCTGGAGTTTATACTGAGAATTGTGTTGATCCCAGTGGTACTGATAGCGGTTGTGATTGTTTTTGAATATCTTCTGGAAAGCAAGCTGGAAACAACGTCCGGCTCGACGCGTATAGATGACTTTGTAGCCGGATTCTGCGCGTGGCGGGATCACCCGCTGATGGGCAACGGATTCAACAATTCAACGTCCATAATTCAGTATATGAGTACAAACCGCATGAACAACACGGGACTTTCCAATTCTCTTGTACAGATGCTTGCCTATGGCGGGTTGTATATTATTGTGCCGTATGTGGGCGCGTCGGCTTACGGAATATACAAGATAGCAAGAAGACGCGATTGGAATGAATTCGCGTTTGTGATTATGTTTATTATAATGTTCATCTTTACGATTACGTCATTCCAAATGCTGTCGATGTTTTCTTTCTTCTCGATCATATGAAAATATCGTCATTATAAAGAAATACCGGAGGTTAATTATGAATAATACCAGCGGAAAAAAATACGATTATCTTGTGGTAGGTTCCGGACTTTACGGAGCGGTATTTGCACATGAAGCCAAGGCGCACGGGAAATCTGTCCTTATCGTTGACAAGCGCCCGAATATCGCCGGAAATGTATACACTGAGAATACAGAGGGCATAAACGTGCATGTTTACGGCGCGCATATTTTCCATACCAACGACAAGAGGGTATGGGAATACATAACGCGCTTTGCCGAGTTCAACCGCTTTACCAATTCTCCGGTAGCCAATTACAAGGGCGAGCTTTACTCGCTGCCGTTCAACATGTACACGTTCAACAAGATGTGGGGCGTGGTTACGCCGGAGGAAGCTGAGGCAAAGATCAACGAGCAGCGCGGCGAGATAACAGGCGTTCCCAAGAACCTTGAAGAACAGGCGATATCGCTTGTGGGGCGCGACATATTTGAAAAGCTCATTAAGGGCTACACGGAAAAGCAGTGGGGAAGAGACTGCAGCGAGCTGCCGGCGTTTATCATCAAGCGTCTGCCGTTCCGGCTTACATTTGACAACAACTATTTCAACGCGCTCTATCAGGGAATTCCGGTTGGCGGTTATACCAAGATGGTAGAGAATCTCATAGACGGCATTGAGGTCAGGCTTAACACGGATTATCTTGAGAACAAGGCGGAGCTTGACGCGCTTGCGGACAAGGTAATATATACTGGTCCGATAGACGCGTATTTCGGATATAAGCTTGGATATCTTGAGTACCGCAGCGTCCGCTTTGAGACTGAACTGCTTGATAAGCCGAATTTCCAAGGCAATGCCGCCGTAAATTACACCGACCGCGAAACTCCGTGGACAAGGATCATCGAGCACAAATGGTTTGAATTCGGCAAGGACGCGCAGGGCAACGACCTGCCAAAGACTGTAATAAGCCGCGAATACAGCTCTGAATGGAAGCCTGGCGACGAGCCGTATTATCCGGTAAACGATGAGAAGAACGGAAAGCTTTATGAGCAATACAGGCAGCTTGCGGAAAAAGAGAGCGGCATTATATTCGGCGGCAGGCTGGGTCAGTATAAGTATTACGACATGGATCAGGTTATAGCCGCGGCGCTTGACTGCTGCGACAGAGAGCTTGTCTGAGGAGAATAACGACATGACGGATATGAAAAAATTTGAAGGAAAAAATATACTTATAACCGGAGCGACGGGACTTATCGGACGCACGCTTATCAAGAAAATATTCGACTGGAACGAGAAAGCATCCGAGTCTATCGGCGTTACGGCGATGGTACGCAGCGATAAGAAGGCTCAGGCTGTTCTGGGCGGATATATTGACAGGGGACTGAAAATCATCACAGCCGACGTGAGAAGCGTCAGACCGGAGAACGTGGGAGCGGATTACATAATTCACGCCGCGAGCCAGACCTCCAGCAAGGCGTTCATTGAAACGCCTGTGGAAACCGTGATGACAGCCGTTGAAGGCACTGTGAACATGCTTGAGTTTGCGCGTGCGAACAATGCAAAGGGATTTGTTTACCTGTCGAGCATGGAGGTCTATGGAACCCCGTCCACCGATGAGAAGATAGACGAAAAGCATTCCACAAATCTCGATACTATGTCGGTGCGTACATGCTATCCGGAGAGCAAGAGAATGTGCGAGAGTCTTTGCGCCTCATACGCGTCGGAATACGGAGTTCCGGCAATGGTAGTGCGTCTCACGCAGACCTTCGGTCCGGGGGTCGAATACAATGACGGCAGGGTGTTTGCGGAATTTGCGCGCTGTGCCATCGAGGGCAGGAACATAATTCTCAACACAAAGGGCGAAACAAAGCGGAATTACCTCTATACTGAGGACGCTGCCGACGCGATATTCACCGTGCTTGCCAACGGTACGGCAGGCGAGGCTTACAACGCCGCAAACGAGGACACCTACTGTTCGATATACGAAATGGCATGCCTTGTGGCTGAGGAATGCGCGGGGGGCAGGATAGAAGTCGAAATAAGGGAACGTCCCGACGCGGCGAAGCTTGGCTACGCGCCCACGCTTCACATGAATCTGGACACATCAAAGCTGCGTTCGCTCGGCTGGCAGCCTGTCACAGGTCTTGCCGACATGTACCGGAACATGATAGAATCCATCTCAAAATAAAAAAGAACAGTGTGCTTCTGACTGATATTTCAGTACGGCACACTGTTTTTTTTATCATTCCGGAGTGGCGGCGCACAGCCTGTTTACGGCACTGTTGTGACGATACCACACAGTACGTTCCGAAAGGAACATCTTTTCGCTTATTTCGGCGAATGTTTTGCCCTCGATGTAATGCATAAATAGCACGGCGCGTTCCTCGCTGTCGCTTATACTGTCGATCATTTCTGCAATACGGCTTTCCGCGTCTGAGGCTTCAATGATTCTTGAGGTGTAGTGTTCGACCAGACAATTCATGGACTCTACAGCCTGTTCAACCTTGTCGGCTATATCGCCCGACCTGACATTTGCGCCGCCCATTACGACCGATTGGACGTCGTACATGCCGTCGCGTTTTTCTATGATTCTCCGGCGGATACGCTCACATTCAACATGCAGGCTTCTGTATTGCTTCAAAATCCTGATTATTTCCTGTCTTTCCATTTTGTCCGCTCCTTTCCGCGTCACGCTTTATGCTGAATACAATTGCTCTGAGCTTTCTGAGAACCTTGAGCTTTTTGGCGCATGTGCTGCACATGCTGCTTTGATTCCTTACCGTGGAGCCGCAGTAGATACAATGCTTAATTTTTGCCATAGTTGTTCCTCCTTGTTCTACGTTATGTTGAAATAATTTTTTTCTTCAGAAGAATGCTCACAGGCATGTCCGGAAAGACGCTGTGAAGTCTGAGCAGCTCGTTCCATCTGAATTCGATGTTCCCTCTGAGTCGTCTGCCGAGCGAAGAACGGCTTATTCCAAGCGTTCCGGCGAGCTGCTTTTGCGTTATGCCTCTGTCGGACATGGCGGCGGCGAGATTCGGGAAAAGTGTGAAAGTATCATTTTGCATATGGGGCGGATCCTCCTTTTTACTATATAATTCCTCTAAAAGAATTTGTAAATTCATTATAATACCTTTAATTGAATTTGTCAAGTACTTTTTTAAAAAAATTTCCGCAAAGGGAATTATTGCGGCTTGACATGAATGACAATATATGATAGTATAAAAACAAAGGAATATGTGAGGATCGGTGATTATCATGACATTTAACGAGTATATCAACAGACGCAGGAAAGAACTGAATATGACTGTCGATGAACTGGTTGAACGTTCAGGGCTGCCTAAGGGCACTGTGAGCAAGATTACAGCCGGTATCAATACGAATCCCAAGCTTACGACTATAGAAGCCATTTGCAGAGCGCTGATGATTTCCGTTGACGACGCTATGGGACTTGCACCCGCCGCTTCTGTATTCTCGATGAACGAGATAGATCATATAAACAAATACCGTTCTCTCGACAAGCACGGCAGAAAGGCTATCGACTCAATTCTGGATATTGAATATGAGCGCTGCAATCCGGTGCGGAGAGTGATAATGCGTCCTTACTATTCTGTTTCCGTGTCCGCGGGATTCGGCAATCCGCTTGACGAGGCTCCGGAGGAGGAAATTGAGATACCCGATACGCCGGAGAACCGCAAGGGCGACTATGTGGTGAGAGTCAGCGGCAACTCGATGTTTCCGGTATATCAGAACGGCGATCTTGTTCTTGTGGAAAAGAATGCGAGGGTTGACGAGGGCGACATAGGCATATTTGTGCTAAACGGCGAAAGCTTTATCAAGAAGCAGGGGGTAGACGAGCTGATATCAATTAATCCCGAATATCCGCCAAAGCCCTACAGCTCAAACGACAGCATTCTCTGCTGCGGAAAGGTGCTTTGCAAGCTGTAATATTTTACAAGATAATATACGCCCGGGGCATCGTGACAATTCCGCGGTGTACTCCGGGCGTTTTGCTGTAAAGCAACGATAACGAAGGCGGTAATTTGAATTGAACGGAAATATACAGAAAGTCAATTATTATCTTGAATGTGAGAAAGAAATAAAGCGCAACGCGGGACGGCTGCCGGGACTGCTGCTTCATAGCTGCTGTGCGCCGTGCAGCAGTTCGGTGCTGGAATTTTTATCGCAATATTTTGATATAACGCTCTTTTATTACAATCCCAATATAACTCCGGAGACGGAATACCGGAAGAGAGTCGCGGAGCTTTACAGGCTGATCGACGAAGCGGAATATCCGAATGCCGTTTCGATAAAGGAGGGGCGTTACGACAGCGCGGAATTCTTTGATATTGCCCGCGGGCTGGAGGAGCTTCCCGAGGGAGGAGAACGGTGCTTCAGGTGTTACCGTCTGCGTCTTGAGGAATCAGCTAAGGCGGCTCTTGAGGGCGGATATGAATATTTCACCACAACGCTCAGCGTCAGTCCGCACAAGAACGCCGCGAAGCTGAATGAGATAGGAATGGAGCTTGCGGAAAAATACGGGGTAAAGTATCTGCCGTCCGATTTCAAGAAGAAGGACGGATACCGTCGTTCCATAGAGCTTTCGGCAAAATACGGGCTTTACAGACAGAATTACTGCGGGTGCGTTTTTTCAAAACGCTAAAGCTAAAAAAACAGAAAGCCCGCATCGTCCAACAAGCGAGCGTGCAAGAATCGGGCTTCCCGTCTGCATTCGCCAACACCTGTATACATTTTGGCGCGGTTTCTTTTTCTTTTCATAAATATTCATTTACGGAATCATGATAAACTCAGGGAGAAGTTGTGAAATGAACATTCAGATATTCGGTAAGGCAAAATGCTTTGATACAAAAAAAGCCGAGAGGTACTTCAAGGAACGCGGTATAAAATATCAGTTCATAGATATAGCGCGCTATGGAATGAGCCGCGGCGAATACGTCAGCGTCAAGAGCGCGGTTGGCGGCATGAGAAATCTTATTGATGAAAAATCAAAGGCTTATGAGCGCAATTACTGCGCATATCTTGCCGATGAAGCCGCCGTAGAGCAGAAGCTTCTGGATAATCCCGAAATGTTCCGCACGCCTATAGTCCGCAACGGCAAAAAAGCTACCGTGGGCTATTGTCCGGAAGTTTGGAAAACATGGGAATAATTCCATTTGTGTTATATATAATTTGAAATCAATACGGGGTGTTGGCATTGAATCGCTTGAAAAAAATTATCGAAAAATACCGCCGTCTGCCCAAGCTTGCCAAGTACCGCTATGCGGCGTATTATGAAAGTCTGTCGGTGTCGGATCGCACGATTCTTATAGAGTGCTTCAACGGCGACGGCATTACAGGCAATCCCTATTGGCTGCTGAAGGAAATATGCGCCGATGAACGTCTGAGGGATTATAAAATATACGTTGCCGCAAATCCGAAATATCTTGCCTCGGTCCGCGGAATACTCAAAAATCAAGGCATGAACAGCGCTGAGGCTGTCGCAAAATACGATAAGCTTTATCTGAAGCTTCTTGCCTCGGCAAAGTATCTTATCACGGATGTTTCACTGCCGTTATTCTTCATAAAGAAGCCGGGGCAGGTGCTCCTGAATACGTGGCACGGCACGCCGCTCAAAGGTCTGGGACGTTCCATAAGGGATAATCCGCATACGATAGGCAATGTGCAGAAGGTATTCCTTATGTCGGATTATCTGCTATATCCTAACCGCTTCACATTTGACAGGATACGTGAGGATTACATGATAGCGCCGTACTTCAAAGGGAAATACGTGCTTTGCGGCTATCCGCGCAACGACGTTCTTTTTGACGGCAGCGCCGCCGATTCCGTCAGAAGCGGACTCGGACTTGCCGGCAGGAGAATTGCGGTCTATATGCCTACATACCGTGACTGTGCCGACGATGAGGAAAGGGCTTATCATGACAGAATGCTCTGCGACGCGCTCAGCGCGCTTGACAATTCAGCCGACGCAAATCTTGTGGTGATAGCAAAGCTTCATCATCTTGCTGCGGGAAGCATTGATTTTTCCGCATACAAGCGGGTGATTCCATTTCCCGAGGGTTACGAGACATACGAGGTTCTCGCCGCCGCGGACTGCCTTATTACCGATTATTCGAGCGTTATGTTTGATTATGCCGACACCGGACGCAAGGTAGTTCTTTATGCCTATGACAGTGAAAATTATCAGAATACCCGCAGTATGTACTTCCCGATAGAGGAGCTGCCGTTTCCGGTGGCAACCGGACCGGAAGCCCTTGCGCGTGAGGTCTGCGACGAAAAATACGAGCCGTATGGCGAACGCATGAGAAAATTCACTGAATACGACTGTCCGGATTCATCAAGGAAAATTGTTGATATGCTGTTTTTCGGAAAAAAGGGGGACGGCATGGAAATAATCGACGGAGCGGAGTATCACAATGGCAATCCGAATATTCTTATATACGCCGGAACATTCATCAAGAACGGCATAACCACCGCGCTGACCGGAATTCTTGAAAACACGGACACATCGGAGTACAACTATCTGCTGACCTTTTATCAGAAGCTCGCGGGAGAGAATAAATCGTTTCTCAACCGTCTCGGAAGCGACGTGGGTTACATAGGAATGCCTGAAGGCAAGCCCATCACATATTTTGAAGCGATATGTCAATACCTGTATTTTCACTTTAACATCAATCTGGGATTCACAAGAAACGCTGTCAGGAGAATATCAGGACGCGACGCGCTGCGCTGTTTTTACGGCATTGAATTCCGCGCGGTGATACATTACACAGGGTACGAAAAGAATGTCATTCACCTCTTCAACGCCATGAATTCCCGCCGGATAATATACGTTCACAACGATATGCTGCGCGAGACAAGCTCAAAGGGCAATATTCACAGGCTTTCGATAATGACTGCCTATGAGCAGTTCGATAAAATCGCCGCCGTGCGTGAATCCATGCGTTCTGAGATAAGCAGCTACATTTCGGCGGATTCCACCGACCGGATAGCGGTAGCGCACAATCTCAACAACATAGGATATATCAAGAGCCGTGCGGCGGAGCGCCTTGAATTTGACGCGGACACTTTCTGCAATATGGAACCGGAAAGAATCAGGGAAATTCTCGACGATCCGGACGCGGTAAAATTCATAGATATAGCCAGATTTTCGCCGGAAAAGGGACTCGACAGACTCGTAGATGCGTTTGTGCGATATCAGAGAACCAGTCCGGACGCGTATCTATTCATTGTAGGCGGATATGGAACGGCGTTTGAATCTCTCCGGCTGCAAATTGAAAATTGCGGCTGCGGGAATATCATTCTGATAAGATCAATAAGCAATCCTTATCCTTTGCTGAACGGTTGTGATATGTTCATTCTATCGTCGAGATACGAGGGACTTCCCATGACCATAATGGAGGCGTTGATATTAGGCAAGCCCGTTGTTTCGACAGACATTCCGGGACCTGCCGAATTCCTGCGTGAAACGGGCTGCGGACTGCTTGTGGAGGATTCGACGGAGGGAGTGCTTGACGGTCTGAACGCGTATAATGACGGACGTCTTGGCAAGCTGAAGAAATTCGACGCGGAGGAATTCAACCGAAAAGCGATTCAGGAATTTTACGATCTTATAAAATAGAATTTTTATAAAAAAATTGTGTGGCTGCTGGGTTTTTATAATTCCGGCAGCCTTTTTGTCATGTGAATGTCAGGAGTATCATATATTCTAAGGAGCGGCAGATGAAAATTCAGAAGAAAAAAGGATAGCGCAGCGCATAAATAGCGAGCGATTTTTCTTCGGGCGAGTGTGGGAGCCCCGTCTGCATTCGCCTGACACCGTTGTGTTTTGGGGCGCATGAATCGGTAATCCCGTCTGCATTCGCCTGACCCCGTTGTGTTTTGGGGCGCGGGAATCGGGAGCCCCGTCTGCATTCGCCTGACCCCGATTCACGTTTTGGCTCGTTTCGCTCGCTCGGCTTCGCCTCGCTCGTGGGACGCTGCCCCACGCCCCGCTGGTGGCGCTGCCCCCAGACCCCTGCCAGGGAGCCTTGCCCCCTGGACCCCACGCTCGCATTCGCTCGCTTGTTGGGCGCTTCGCGCTTTCTTTTCTTTTTTTCTTTTTTTCTTTTTTTCTTTTATTCTTTTATTCTTTCTTTTGCTTTTCCCGAATTTTCATCTACGCAAGTATTTCTGAGGGGAATGATCCTTTTTTATGAAAAACAGTCTTGGCAGTATTTTCAGAGGACTTGCACTTATGATCCTTGGCATTCTGATAATCAATACGTCGGCAGGCTGCGCGGCTGACAAACGCCACAGAAATCCCAATATCACCGATGAGGGCGAAAAAGTGGTCTACAGCGATACGCAATACCGAATGGTTCAGGGAAAAGCCGTTCGCAGACAGTCGCCGGTAAAGGGCAGGGAATATGTGTTCGTCCCTCTGACACTCAAAAACGACGGCGGCGTGAGTATTATATTCAGCACGCGTGTCTGTGTAACGGCATATGCTCTCCCGTCGTGCGAGAGCTGCTCGCATTCCCACGAAGCCGTGATGTACGGCAAGGAGAATATCGAAGGCTTCAGACTCTTTGACGGCGTGATATATTCCGGACGTGAAACAGCCGGCTGGCTCGCTTTTGACCTTCCCGAAGGCTCGCAGTCTGTACATGTGGACTTCTCTACAGGAATAAATGAAGGCGAATGTATGTCATTCGATTGCAAAATATGAATAAAATTAGACATAAATAAGAAAATATATAAAATAATATAAATAATAAAAAAAAAATTATTGAAATCCCCAAAGCTGTGTGTTATAATGTTCAACAAGCCACGTGTGAGATTTCAGAAGAATTATATTTATATTTACTGACGTTTTTGTATGTTGCAGGCTGTAGATTCTACAGCGTTTGATTCAGCGTATTTTTTTAATTAAATAACCAAAAATTGGAAAGAGGTAGTTCAAATTGAAACAGTATCCCGCAGACAAGATCAAAAACATTGTCGTCACAGGCCACGGCAACTCAGGTAAGACTTCGCTGGTGGAGGCAATGCTTTATATATCCGGCGCCACCGACAGAATGGGCAAGACAGCCGACGGCACCGCCGTCTGCGACTTTGACCCTGAGGAAATAAAGCGCAAGTGTTCCGTATCGGTAGCCGTCGCGCCCGTTGAATGGAAGAATGTAAAGTTTAATATGATCGACGTTCCCGGTCTTTTCGACTTCGAGGGTGCGGTCGCCGAGGGTTTCCGTGCCGCGGAATGCGCTCTTATCAATATTTCCGGCAAGTCCGGCGTAGCTGTCGGTTCGGAAAAGGCATATGCCAGAGCCACAAAGTCCGGCATGGCAAAGGTCATTTTTGTAAACAAGCTCAATTCCGAGAGCGCTGATTTCTACAAGGTCTTTGAACAGCTCAAGACGGCTTTCGGTCCCACCGTCAGCCCTATTGTCGTTCCCCACATGAACGGTCATCAGGTTGACTGCTATATCAATCTTCTTGAATATAAGGCATACCGTTACAGCGGAACCAAGGCGGAGGAGGTTCCCATGCCCGATATGGGTCACCGTCTCGAAGGTCTGCGTACAGCGATCAGCGAGGCAATCGCCGAGACTGACGACGAGCTTATGGAAAAATACTTCTCCGGCGAGGAATTCACTCCGGAGGAATATATACTCGGTCTTACCCAGGGCGTCCGCGCAGGTACGATAACTCCCGTATACTGCGGCGCTTCCCAGACCGGCGAGGGCATAGATCAGCTTATGAACGGCATGAGCTGGCTGGTTCCCTCAGCGGCGGATTCCGAGCCTGAAATCGGAACGGACGCCAACGGCTCTCCCGTGGAGCTTACCGTAAGCGACAGCGCTCTTCCGGCTGCGATAATCTTCAAGACCGTCGCCGACCCGTTTGTGGGCAAGCTCTCATATTTCAAGGTAGTCACCGGCAAGATTTCACCCGACAGCATGCTTCTGAATATGCGTACTGGCAGCACTGACAAGATCGGCAAGCTCTTTACCGTATGCGGCAAGAAGCAGTCCGACACGCCATATGTAGGCGCGGGCGATATAGGAGCTGTTGCGAAGCTCACAGGCGCGGTCACAGGCGATACGCTCTGCGCTCCCGCCCGTCCCGTCACGCTCGAGGGCGTTGACTATCCCGCACCGTCGCTTTCGATGGCTGTAATTCCTGTCAATAAGGGCGACGAGGAAAAGATCGCGCAGGGCATGATCCGTCTTACGGAAGAAGATCCCTCGATGCATTTCGGCACAAATACCGAAACAAATCAGATGATAGTCAGCGGTCAGGGCGAACAGCATATTGACGTTATAATTTCCAAGCTCAAGAATAAATTCGGCACAGACGCAAAGGTTGAGAAGCCGCGCATTGCCTACCGTGAAACAATACGCGGAAGGATTGAGATTCAGGGACGCTACAAGAAGCAGTCCGGCGGTCACGGTCAGTTCGGCGACGTATGGATCCGCTTTGAGCCGAGCGAGGCAGAGGGTCTGGAATTCGCGGAAGAGGTTGTCGGCGGCGCTGTTCCAAAGAACTTCTTCCCCGCGGTCGAAAAAGGACTTCTCGACTGCATGAAGACCGGTTCTCTTGCCGGTTATCCGATGGTCGGCGTTAAGGCGACTCTTTACGACGGCTCGTATCACCCTGTCGATTCGTCCGAAATGTCATTCAAGACTGCCGCTTCCCTTGCATTCAAGAACGGCATTCCCAAGGCAAGTCCTGTACTGCTCGAACCCGTCGGTGAGCTTCACGCTTATGTTCCGGGCGACAACATGGGCGACGTTATGGGCGAGCTTAACAAGCGCCGCGGCAGAGTTATGGGTATGAACGCGGCTCACGACGGTCTGCAGGAGCTTATCGCCGAGGTTCCCATGGGCGAGATGTACGACTTCGCCACCTATATGCGCCAGACCACACGCGGCAGAGGCTACTTCACATTTGAATTCGTCCGTTATGAGGAAGCGCCGTTCTCCGTTCTTCAGGAGCTTCAGAAAGCGGCGGAGTAATTCTCGCTTTGAAGTGCGCCATGCGCTGAAATAATAAAAATTCCGCCCCGATCGGCGTTCCAGTTGTGGAATTACCGGTCGGGGCGGTTTTGTGATGTGTAGTTGAAAATGTTTTGAAAAAAATACGGTGCGGTTTTATTATGTTCTTATTCGGCTGTATCAGCGGGGGCAGCTTCGGGAGCAGCTTCAACGGCGGGGGCGGTCTGGGATTTGCCCTCGGACATTTCCGCGCCGAGCTTGCAGATAAGCGACACGATGATAAACACGATTCCAAGACCTATAGACGAGTTTTCAAAATCCAGCTTGTCAAGACCTTCGATTGAATTTGAAAGTATTGTCACAACCGCGCCGCAAATTATGGAAGTTCCGAGATTCACGGCGACGTGGATTATGCCGAGCCTCATAAGCTCATTTGCTCCGCGCATGGTGAAGGGAGTGCCGTCCTCCAGCTCATGCTTGAAGTAATTCTGTGCGAATTTTGAAACCACCGCTCCGGCAACGCAGAATGCCGCGGCGACAGCCATTATCGTTATGAGCATGGGCAGGCTCATTTGGGAAATATACTCGTTTGCCGACTTATCGCCTGTGGTTACAACCGCGTTCTGCGAAAGGCTGATGGCTTTATCGCCGTAAACTGCAACGAGTCCGATGCCTACCGCGCAGGATATCGCGCCTATCATACAGCATATAAACGCGATAGTGCTGAGTATCTTGCCGATTTTTGAGATAGTCTGGATGGCTTTAAGTGTTTTCATTTATAATTCCTCCGAAATATTTTTTCCGCGCTCAGGCGGTTGGTTATTCGTTTATGAACGTCTCAAGCTCATCAGCGTTCTGAAGACCTACGCGTTTTGATACAGGTTTTCCGCTCCGGAAGAGAATCAGGGTGGGAATGCTCGTAATGCCGAAGCTCGCGGCAAGCGGCATTTGCTGGTCAACGTTGACCTTGCCTACCTTAACGTCGTCATGCTCCTCCGCGAAATCGGCGAGTATAGGCGACTGCATTCTGCACGGACCGCACCATTCCGCCCAGAAGTCGAGCAGTACGGGCTTGTCGGATTTAAGCACCTCAGTCTCAAAATTCTCCGCTGTAACGGTTATTTCTCTCATTGCAAAAACCTCCTTTTTTAATAATTATTATACACCGTATGCACGGATTTATCAAGAGCAATGATGTGATTGACAAAAGAATTTACAATTAAATCCGCGTGAAATTTGGCCGTATAATTTACAATTATTTACAAGTTTTTTTATTTGCTTGACAATTATAATCAATAGTAATATACTTGACTTAACGGCGCGAAGATGATGTTTTTATGTGTTTTTACAGAGTCTCTCACACCGAAATAAATAAAATTATGTGAAAGCTGAAAATCTATAAAAAGAGGTAATGATTATGTCAAAACGCACAAAAATACTGGCTGCAGCTGCGGCAATCGCACTGCTTGTATTCACGTTAAGCACGACTGTCATGTCGGTGGTAATGCTTGTAAACCAGAGCAACGTAAATAGGATGATCGCCGTTTACACGGGACAGCTTCAGGATCCCGAACAGGAGGACGACGTTGTGATCGGCATGAATTACACCATCAAGTCCACCACGCATATTTCCGACGCTTATAAATCGGGCGACACGTCGAAGCTTAACGACCGCGACAAGGAGACTCTCGACATGGCTAAGGCTGTTATCGAGGAGATTATCAAGGACGACATGACCGAGTTTGAGAAGGAAGAGGCGGTCTATAAATACCTTACCAAGGGAATGAAGGCGACGACAAGCATACTGACCGTAATTGCCGACACAAGCGGCGATTACGACAATCCCCATGATGTGCTTAAAAACCACAGCGCGGTCTGCGTGGGTTACGCCACTACATTCAGACTTTTCATGCAGATGCTCGGCATAGAGTGCAGAGTGGTGCATAACACTTCACTGGGTCATTCGTGGGATCTTGTCAAGCTGGACG
>JAEEGL014265070.1_pt1 | contig 45692 bp, 39 predicted proteins | sample 9134231 | NCBI WGS metagenome assembly JAEEGL01 (sample SAMN16246548, study PRJNA631951) | gut metagenome | biome: gut microbiome; feature: rumen; material: fiber-attached | host: Bos | place: Iran: Karaj | collected 2018-10 | reverse complement strand
GAAGGGCTACTACAAGATGCCCGAGGCAACCGCTGCCGTCATTGATGAGGACGGCTGGCTGCATTCCGGCGACCTCGCCCGCAGACTGCCCGACAGCGGTTATTTCAAGATCACCGGCAGAATCAAGGATATGATTATCCGCGGCGGCGAGAACCTCTATCCGAAGGAGATCGAGGACTTCCTCTATACGCATCCGGATGTCCGCGATGTACAGGTCATCGGCGTGCCGGATAAGCAGTACGGCGAGGAGGCAATGGCATGCGTCATCCGCAATGACGGCGCGACCTGCACCGAGGACGACCTCAAGGAATTTGTCCGCTCGCATATGGATAAGACCAAGGTGCCGCGCTATGTCCGCTTTGTCGATTCGTTCCCAATGAATGCTGCGGGCAAAATCCTCAAGTATAAAATGCGCGAGGAAGCTGTCGATTATCTCAATCTCCACGAGGCAAACAACATCGTGACGGCATAAGCCGATACCGCAGTTTCCGATTCTCATAATATAAAAGAGCAGCCGCTCAATTCTGCGCAGAAGCGTGAATTGAGCGGCTTTGTTTTATGAAATCGTTACCTTTGCAGTGACGGTGCGGTTACTCTCCGCAAGAAATTCATTCGGCTTGAGTGCGATGTTCGGGGCGCCGTCTGCATCTATATAAACCTGACGGATGCGCGTATGCCGGCAGGGGTCATACAGCGGATCGGACGCATAGGTGCCGCAGGTCTTGCTGTCATGCGCAGACGGTCTGGCATGATAGACAATCAGCAGATTTCCGTTCTCATCCGTCACAAAGGAATTGTGTCCGGGACCTGATTCGCCGTCGAGATCACTCGTGCTGAGCACCGCATTTTTCTCCTTGTGCCAGCTTGCCGTGTCCATAAGATTTGCATTCTCGTCTGCCCACATTCTGCCGACGCAGTATTCCGAGCCGGTGCCGGATGCGGAGAAGAATACATACACTCTGCCGCCGGTTTTCAGCACCGCCGCGCCCTCATTGACGCGGTGATTCACTAGCTCCCAGCTGTATTCCGGCTTCGTGAGCAGAATCGGCTTCGAGATCAGCTTCCACGGTTCGTCGGGATTGATTTCCGCCATGAACAGCGAGGAATCACCCTTGATCTCCGCCCAGATGAGATAATGCTTGCCGCCGTTTTCAAAATAGGTCATATCCAGCGAGAAGCTCGTGAAGGAATCCGTATCGCCGGCGGATGCCTGCATCTGACCGCATTCGCTCCATTTGCCGGTCATCGGGTCGCCGTCGCATTGCAGCACATAGGGGCGGATCGCCCAGACATCCGAGCTGCTGCCCGCGGCGAAGAAAATATACCATTTTCCGCCGATATAATGCATCTCCGGCGCCCAGATATGCTTTGCCATGATGCCGGATGCATGTGCCTGCCAGATCGTTTTCTCCTCTGCCGCGGCAAGCCCTGCGACAGTCTTGCTCTCGCGCAGAATAATGCGGTCATAGCCCTTGTTGACACTGCCGTATGCCGGATAGGATGCCGTGAAATAATAGGAGCCGTTTTCGCCGCGGACGACATAGGGGTCGGCGCGCTCCTCAATCAGGGGATTTGCATAATCCGCCGCCCTGACGGTTCCGCGGACGGTATAGCTGCCGGCTGCGGCGCCTTTCAGCTTCGCAAGATCATCCGCGTTCCATTCGACCGGCAGCTCCATTGTGCCGCCGTCGCTGTATTCCGCGGTGACGGTCGCGGGCATCTGCACCGCATCGGCACTGCCGCTGACGCTGATCTGCTTCATGCCGGTATTATAGGGATGGATGCTGACACCGCCGCCGAATGCGCCGGTCAGTGCCGCATACTGGTCTGCATTGATCGGAATGACATAGCCGTGACGCGGGGTGAAATCGAAGCTGTAGGCATCGCGGCTGACAGTCGTGAAGTTTTCGAGATCGGAAGTCTTCTGCATGACGTAGTAACCGCTGCCGTATGCGTCGGACATCAGCAGCCACTCGTTTTTGCCGATCAGCTTGTAGATGTTCGGTCCCTCGACGCCGAGATTGCCTTCCGAAATCTTTTGACCTCCGTGTACGGACCGGAAGCGTGCTCCGCCTCGCCGAGGAAGATGCCCTTCGTGGTCTCATCCTTGTAGTACATATAATATTTGCCGTTTTCATAGATGATATCGGAGTCGATTGCATCGTGACCGGATTTCGGTGCGAGCAGGATCGCAGGTGTCGTATCTAGCTTTTTCAGGTCCTTACTGTATGCATAATACATGATCGTGCGGTCGTCGGTGCCCGGGACGCGCGCCGCAAAATAGATCATATAGGAATCCTTCTCCGGATCGTAGATCGCCTGCGGTGCCCATGCGCGGTCGCAGTTCATCATATTCGGATACTTGTTTGCGATTTCCAGCAGCGACTCATCGAACCAGTGTACAAGGTCGGTCGATGTCGCGCTGATGAGATTGCGGTTGCTGTTCCAGCCGAGCGAGGATTTCATATCGGTTGCGAGCAGATGCCAGAGACCGTCTTCGCCCTTGAAGATATACGGGTCGCGGATGCACTTCGTTCCGACCGAGGACTGCCAGACCGCCTTGCCGCCGTTGAGCGCCTTGAAGTGATAGCCGTCGGTGCTGATCGCATAGGAAAGACGCTCCTGATCTGCCGCATTGCCGAGGAAATAGGCAAAGAGATAGGCGACAGGTTCCTTTTCCTCCGTCGGGATATCGACCGTCGTGCTCCAGAATTTGTCGCGCTTGGTCAGCAGATAATCGCGCAGATATTCTGCATCATCCTGTACGACCGGCGGCTTGTGCCGCTTGCCGTCCATCGGCACGGTATAGGCAACAGTATCGCTGCAATGCGCCACATACGCACAGATGTCGTCAAAGCCGTCGCGCAGACCGCGTTTCAGAAGTGTGAGGTCTGCGGCATCGAGCCTGCCGTTGAAATCGAGATCGCCGAACAGGAACGTATATTTTCCGCCTGCCGGCCGGATATAGAATTTCTGACCCTCGCCGCCCCAGTAATCCCACTGGTCGATGTTGGCGCCGTTGTCATAGCTGATGTCATAGACGTCCATTGCCGCATTTCCGCTGCACTCCGCCGTGATGTAAAATGCATCGTCGGTCTTATTGAGGCGGAAGCGCTGCGCCTTGCTGCCGGTGTATTCCGTCAGCGCGAAATTGCTGCCGTCGGTGCTGTCGCCGGATTCGACGGTAATCGCCTTCGACGGGTCTTCGGATGAGAGAAACGCACAGTATCCGCCGCCGGCATCAATGATCCGCCAGTTCTGCGAAGCCTTGCCGGTCGCTTCCCACTGCTGCACATTGCCGTTCTCGGATGCAGTGACAAATTTGCCGCTCAGCCGCACCATGATCGTATAATCCGCGCCGCTGACGATGCCTGCCGCCTTGTTCACATACGGCGCTGAGACCGGTTCCGCCGCAGATGCCTGCACCGCCGGTACAGCCGTCACCGCGGCTGCCGCCAGAAGCATGGCGGATACTGCCTGTAACAGATGTTTTGCTTTCATAGGAATCCCCCTTCGGATTGATTATCCCCGTGCATCATTTTTCCGCTCTGCACATGCACAGATACCGCAGAGCACTTCTGATTTTCATTATAGCATAAGATTCTACAAATTTCAATGGGATATTTGATAAAAAATAAGAAAAGCTATATGTTCCGGCGGAGAAAGCAGGGCATGAGGCGAGAGATACAGCGAATTCTTAAATTCGAGGCAAAGGGTTGTCGAATACTTGCTTTTTTACGGGAAATATGCTATAATAAAGAAGATTATGCAAAAGGAGCGCCCTGCCATGCCGAGATTTTTTGAGGATTCGTTTTCACCCGAGCAGCCGGTGCTGCGCGGTGCGCATGTGCGCCATATCGGTTTTTCGCTTCGGATGCGCCCGGGCGAGCAGCTGACTGTCTGCTCCTGCGGCACCGATTATGCCTGCGAAATCGAGGATATTACACAGGATGCAGTCTATCTGCATATCCTCTCCGCCGAAAGCTGCTGCGCTGAGCCGACGGTCTCTGTCACGCTCTTTCAGGCGCTGCCGAAATCCGATAAGCTCGAGCAGATCATTCAGAAAACCATTGAGCTCGGCGTCACCGAAATCGTACCGGTTCTCACGCGCAGATGCATCTCGCGCATGAGCAGCGGCGATTTCCAGAAAAAGCTGCCGCGCTATCAGAAAATCGCACAGGCTGCCGCACAGCAGTCCGGCAGAGGCATCATCCCCGCCGTTGCACCGCTGCATACGCTGGAAATGGCGGCAGAACGGATGCGGTCGCTCGAGGTTCCGCTCGTGCTCTATGAGGGCGAGGGCGGCATCTCCTTCTCTGAGGTGCGCAGCGATGCAAAATCCTACGGGCTCTGCATCGGCAGTGAGGGCGGATTCGATCCCGAAGAAATCGAACTGCTCACTGCACAGGGCGTGCAGACGGTATGGCTCGGCAGACGGATTCTCCGCTGCGAGACCGCGCCGCTGACTGCGCTCTCCGTCCTGATGTTCCGGACGGGAAATCTGAACTGAAATCAATTTGTCTGACATATAAATACACAGAATCGGAAACAGGGAGGTGAAGCCTGCTTGATCTATGTGATGAGTGATCTTCACGGCTGTCATACGCTCTTCCGGCGCATGATCCAGAAGATCGACTTTACAGACGGGGACGATCTCTATATCCTCGGAGATTTTGTGGACCGCGGCGATACGCCGATCCCGCTGCTGCTTGACTGCATGGAGCGGATCAATGTCTATCCGCTGCTCGGCAACCATGAAGCGATCATGCTGCAATGCGTCAGCGGACTGCCTGATGAGGCAACGCCCGAAAACGTGACGGAGTATTATACCCCCGAGGGCATGGAGATCTATCACGCATGGATGCAGAACGGCGGCTCGATCACCATGACGCAGTTCCTCGGTCTGCCGCCGAAAAAGCGCGCGGAGCTGCTTGCCTATCTGCGCGAATTCCGCGTCTATGACGAGCTGACTATGCCCGACGGACGGCGCTTCGTCCTGACACACAGCGGCATTGAGGACTTCAATCCGGACATCCCGCTCTCGGATTATCCGCTGGATGCGCTCATCAATGCGCGCCCGCGCGTCGGCGACAGCTACTATACCGACCGGACGCTGATCTTCGGTCACACGCCCACGCTGACCTATACCGAAATGCAGGGCAGAGCCGAGGTGCTGTTCGCAGAGACCTATATCAACATCGACTGCGGCGCCGTATTCCACGATGCAGGCGGTAAGCTCGCATGCCTGCGGCTCGATGATATGAAAGTGTTTTACGTATGAATCAGGAGAAAAAAAGCCCCAAGCGTCAGCTCGGTGTGCTCGATCTGGCACATCAGTTTCTGCGCGCGCATGTCCGCGAAGGCGATACCGTCATTGACGCAACCTGCGGCAGGGGCAATGATACCAAGCTGCTCTGTGCGCTTGCAGGCGAGTCAGGCAGAGTCATCGGCTTCGATATTCAGCAGGATGCGATTGATTCCGCATCTGCACTGCTGGAAGAACACGGGCTGCATGCCGAGCTGCATCTGGACAGTCATGCAAACATGGAGCAATATGCAGAGCCGGAATCCGTTTCCTGCATTGTGTTCAATTTCGGCTGGCTGCCGCGCGGCAGTCATGAGATTTTTACCCATGCGGATTCGAGCATTGCGGCGCTGGAGGCTGGTCTGCGTCTGCTGAAGCCGGAAGGCTGGCTCGTGCTCTGCATCTATTACGGCGGCGTCAACGGCTTTTCCGAGCGCGATGCGCTGACGGATTATCTCTCGCAGCTCGAAAGCCGGTTCTATACCGTGCTGCAATGCAGCTTTCCGAACCGGACAGGCTGTCCGCCGTTTGCAGTATTTGTGAAAAAGGAGATCATCGAATGAACCCGATACTGCCGCTGCTGTGCTTTGCGGAGGATACGGAGGAGCGTGTCAATATCACGCCGGTGCTGCTGCGTTTTACCGGAAAATTCTTTCTCATTTTCGCAGCGGTCGCGGTCATTGCACTGCTGACGCCGTGGCTTGCAAAGAAGGTCGATGCCTTCCGTGCGGCACATGAAAAGCCTGCCGCACCGGAGGACCCGCGCTGCAAAGCCGTCCGCGGTCCCTATGATATGCCGGAACCGATTGAGAAGGATGAATCCGGCGATACAACCGAATCATAAAGAAACCGCTCAATTCACGCTGTTGCGCTGAATTGAGCGGTTTTCTGATTGATTTCATTTTCTCAGCATGCGCATGGCATTGAGCACGGCGAGAACCGTCACGCCGACATCGCCGAAGACTGCCCACCACATGCCGACAATGCCGCATGCGCCGAGAATCAGCAGCAGCACCTTGACGCCGATTGCGAAAATGATATTCTGCATGACAATCTGCTTCGTCTGCTTTGCAAGGCGAATCGCATCGCCGAGCCGCGCCGGTTCATCGGTCATCAGGACAACATCCGCTGCCTCAATCGCCGCATCCGCGCCGAGCGCGCCCATTGCAATGCCGACATCCGCGCGCGCAAGCACCGGTGCATCGTTGATGCCGTCGCCGACAAATGCGAGCTTTTCACCGGCAGACAGCTCAGCGGCGATTGCCTCGAGCTTTTCAACCTTATCCTGCGGCAGCAGCTCTGCATGATATCCGTCCAGACCGAGATCCGCGGCAACGGCGCCCGCGATCTCCTGATTATCGCCGGTCAGCATAACCATATTCGTAACGCCCTGATTCCGCAGCGCCGTGAGCGCCTGCCGGACATCCGGTTTCAGCGCATCCGCAATCAGAATGCAGCCGAGATACTGCCCGTCTGCTGCGACATAAACCTTGGTGCCTGTGCCGTCACAGGGCTGGTATGCAATCCCGCGCTGTGCCATGAGCCTGCCGCTGCCTGCGAGTACCGCTTTGCCGTTCACTTGCGCTTCGATGCCGTAGCCGGAGATTTCTGTGCTGTCGCTGACGGCAAGCGCGTCCGCATCGCCCGTATATGCAGCCAGAACCGATGCGGCAATCGGGTGATTGGAATTGCGCTCGCAGCCTGCGGCGTATTGCAGCAGTTCATCCGTAGAAATGCCCTCCTGCGGCAGTATTTCTGAGACGCGGAAGCTGCCCTGCGTCAGCGTTCCGGTCTTATCGAACACAATCGCACGCACCTTGCTCAGCGCTTCGAGATCATGGCTGCCCTTGACGAGTACGCCGTGCTTCGATGCCGCACCGATGCCGCCGAAGAAGGTCAGCGGAATCGAAATCACCAGCGCGCACGGACAGGAGACAATCAGAAAGACAAATGCTCTGCGAATCCACTCCGACCAGATGCCGTGCAGCAGCAGCGGCGGCACAACCGCGAGCAGTACCGCGCAGATTACGACAACCGGCGTATAATACCGCGCAAATGTCGTGATGAAATTCTCCGTCGGGGCTTTGCGCGCGGCAGCATGCTCGACCATTTCGATGATCTTCGAGGCGGTCGATTCGCCGAACGGCTTTGTCACGCGGACCGTCAGCGTGCCGCTCTGATTGATGCAGCCGGAAAGTGCTTCATCGCCTGCGGACACGCGCCGCGGAACGGACTCACCGGTCAGCGCAGTTGTATCAAGCATGGATTCGCCGTCTGTGACGATGCCGTCCAGCGGAATGCGCTCGCCTGCCCTGACGATGATTGTTTCGCCGACTGCAACGGATTCGGCTGCGGTCTCTGTCACGGCACCGTCACGCAGGACATTCGCCGTATCCGGACGGATATCCAGCAGCGCCGCAATCGAGCGCCGCGACCGCTGTACCGCGAGCGACTGGAAGTATTCGCCTACCTGATAGAACAGCATGACAGCCGCCGCTTCCGGATATTCGCGGAGAATAAACGCGCCGATTGTGGAGATGCTCATGAGAAAATGCTCGTCGAAAATCTGTCCTCTCGTGATATTCCGCAGCGCCGTCAGGACAACGTCCCAGCCGAGAATCAGATAGGAAACCAGCATCACCGCCAGTACCGCTGCCGACGGTGCATGCAGCACATAATGCATGACAGCGCCTGCCGCAAATACCGCAGCACCCGCAAGAATCCGAAGTGCCGTGCCGCTGCCGTGTGCATGGGCATGCGCGTGTTCATGTGTATGCTCATGTTCGTGTTCATGTACATGCTCGCCGCAGTGACAATGATCATGCTCATGTTCGTGCGCATGCTCGCCGCAGTGACAATGATCGTGGTCATGTTCATGGGCATGATGATGCGTGTGCTCATGCGTATGCGAATGACTGTGTCCGGTTTTCGCAACGACCTCAACATCCGGCTCATGCCTGTGCACGATGCCCTTGATCAGTGCCTCGATCTCCTCCGCAGCATGCACCGTACTGACGGTCAGCGTCTGCTGCATGAGGTTGACATTGGCTTCGGTGATCTGCTCGAGCGCCGCGACCTCTTTTTCAATCTTCGCAGAGCAGTTCGGGCAGTCAAGCCCTTTCAGCATGTAGACAAGCTCCATAGTGTCCTCCAGATTCTTTAGCAGTTGAACAAATATGCAACTGTATGATTCAAACAAATGCGGGTCAGCCCCGCATCTGTGTTATTCCGAAATATGCTCATTGCCCATGTCAAGGATTTTCTTCACATGGTCATCCGCGAGCGAATAATAAACATTCTGCCCGTCCCTGCGGTATTTGACGAGTCTTGCGAGCCGCAGCGACTTGAGCTGATGCGAAACGGCGGATTTCGTCAGACCGAGCAGCGCCGCCAAATCGCAGACGCAGAGTTCATGCAGCTCCAGTGCGTGGAGAATCTGCACGCGCGTGCCGTCGCCGAAGAGCTTGAACAGTGTCGCAAGGGAAATATAGCGCTCCTTATCCAGAAGCTGTTTCTGCACTTCCTGCACAACATCCGCATGAATGATCTCGCAGGAGCAGACCGGCTGTTCTTCCATTTCGCACCTCCGTTCCGGCAGTTGAATGATCGTTCAACTGTATTATAGCATACTTTCCGGCATTTGTCAAGGGGTTCTGCAAATATTGAAAAAGTGTTCCTATGATAAATCAGAATATGTCAGGTAGGAAGTAGGAGGGAGGAGTTAAGGTATGCGCTGCGCACATGGATTGAAAATGGGGCTGGTGCCCTGTAACGAGCAGCAGCCCCCTGTGTAAAACAGGAGGCTGCCGGAGGATGGAAGAGGTATAATGATGAATCAAATCAGAATTCCTTAATCAGCTTGGCAATATATTGCAGGATCAGCGTGACATCTTCACCGTCCTGATTGCCGTTCTTGTCAACGTCAGCGTTGATCTTGCCCTGTGCGGTGACATTTGCACCTGCATCCTCGGCAATATAACGTGCCAGCAGAACTGCATCGGAAACATCGACCTTGCCGCTCTCATTGACATCGCCGAGCATGGTCTTTTCCGGATTCTGCTTGCTTGTACTCTCCGTAGACTCAGTGGTGCTTTCAGTAGAGGAAACGGTCGTTGTAACAGTCGTTTCGCTCGAGGAAACCGTGGTCTCCGTGGTGGTCGTGGTCTCGGTGGTTGTGGTCGTCGTGGTGGTCTCGGTGGACTCCTGCGGCTGCGTGCTCTGTGCCTTCTCGGTCAGAGCGAGCAGATAAATCAGCGGAGAATTCCAGTAAATTGTGATCTCATTGGTGGAATAGCTCTCAGCGTTGTCGATATAGCACTTTGCAGCCGGCGAGCTCTTGCAGTATGCCTTTGCCGCGCTGTCCTCCAGCTGGGAGTTGACACCGCCGACGAGCATTCCCGGCTGTGCCTTGCCCGCGACCATCGACGGACGGTGATGCGGGTTTTCCGGCGAAACAGTACCGAAACCGGTGACATAGCAGACGCCGTTCGGATTCTTGCCGAGCAGGTGATTCAGCACTTCATTTGCAGCATCCTGCTTGCCGTCCAGTGCGAGCACAATGCCTGCATTTGCAATCGTCATATTGCTGCCCCAGTCATACTTGCTGATCGGGGAGCTGTACGGACTGGCGTTCACGAGCTTCTCAGCAGTCGATGCAGCCGATACAAGCGCATTCTTTGCCTTTTCGCCGAACGTCTTGTCAGCGTTCTTCATCGTAAGGAGCGCGATGTTGCCGTAATCGCCGACGGTCGACCAGTCCAGACCGGTGCTGGCAGCCGAAACGCCTTCCAGATATTTTGCGTCGCCGGTTGCGCGATACATCTGGCATGCTGCCCAGTAACGCTCATCTTTATCGGTCTTATCACCGTATTCGCCGGTGCTGATATCGGCAGGATTCTTGAAATTAAACTGCGGATTCTGCTGGAGATAGCTCCATGCCTTCTCGGCAGCAGCCATGCACTTCTTCGCAAAGGTCTCGTCAACCTTCGCATAGACCTCGGAAGCAAGCGCCATGGATGCGCAGAAATCTGCGGTCGCGGTCGAGGAAATCGGGGTCACGATCAGCGGCTTGGTCTCTGCGGTCGGGGCAACGTAGCCCGGGAAGCTCTCGCAGGTGACCTTGTGATAGACGCCGCCGCTTGCAGCCTGCATCTTGAGCATCCATTCGAGCTCATAGCGGGTCTCATCGAGGATATCCGGCGTGCCGTTGCCGCTCTCCGGAATGCCGACCTTATCGCCGAACATCGACGGATTTGCAAGATATGCATAGAGCAGATCGGCAACTGCCTTTGCGCCTGCGACAACATATCTGCCGTAGTCGCCGGCATCGTGCCAGCCGCCGCTGACGTCGATCTTTTCATTGGTCTGATAGATCGTCGCCTGCTCTGCGTGGCATGCCTTGTGACCGAAATCATCGTCCTTGACCTCGCAGCCGCAGCGCTGGAGATAGAACATGCGGATGCTTTCATCCATCAGCTTCTCATAAGGCTTTTCAGCAATCACAAATGTATAGGACTGATCGAGGTCGCCGCAGGTGATGTAATACTTGCCTTCCTTTTTGACCTCGGAAAAATCTGCGATACGGTCGGATTCGTCGGCGCTGGAATTCTGAACTGCCGCACCGAGCGTGCCTGTCATTGCAACTTCCTTCGTATCTGCGTTGATGACCTTGAACGAATCGCCGCCGTCCTTGCGGATGACTGCGGTCTTCTTATCATTCGGGCGGAAGCCGATCTGGTTCGTCAGGATCGGTGCCTGATACGGACCGACAGAGCCGTAATCGACCTTGCTGTCATCGACCAGCTCCAGCGTGACATTGTCAAGATAGATCGTGTGCGCGCCGAGCTCGCCGTCCTTCTCCTGATTGCCGCAGTTGAAGCAGAACTTGGTCATAATATCGGTTTCTTCCTTCATGGTGAAATCATAATCAATGACGGTCGGCTCTGTGTCAACATTAAAGCCCTTCCATGTATACGCCTGATAGGTGCCGCCGTTCTGCTGGATCATGCCCTCCACATAGCGCGGAACCGAGCTGGAAATCTCATAGTGCAGATGATACACGCCGTTCTGCTAGAGCGGAACGATATCATAATACATCTGCACGGCATAATTGACCTTGCCGACATTCGTGATCTTGAGCGCGAGCTTGCCGTCCTCGGTGGTCAGCGTTGCAGCACCGCCGCTCTCCTTGTAAATGCCCCAGTCCTTGGTACCGCTCTCGAAGGTCGAATTCGAGATCAGGTTCGCAGCGGCAAAACCGACAGCCGGTGTGATCGCCTGTGCGGTTCCTGCCAGAAGTGTGACTGCCGCCAGTGCCGACAGCAGTCTGAGTCTGAGTTTTCTGTTCATGTATTTTTCCTCCCTTTTTTTCATGCGGACGCGGAGACATAAATTACGAAGCTGAACGGTCCCCTCTCGACCGTTCCCTTTCTGCGCACACACCGTATACCGGATGCACCCTCAGCGCAGGTGCATCACCGGTCTGTGCGCAGTCCGGGCAAACAGCTTCGCAAACACAGGCGCTCCGCAGCTCCTGCATTTTCATTATAATGGATTGACAAATAAAACGGAATAGTATATAATGCATATTATATGATACATTGTGCAAATCTTTACGGAAAGGAGTATAAAAATGATTCTTCATAACGCTGGGTATAATCACAGGCATGATGCCGACTTTTATGTCGCCCGTCCGTCGGGCAGCGGCGATCATCTTCTGCTGATTCTCAAAACCGAATCCATCTTCACGCTCAACGGCGAGGACGTCACCCTCCCCGCCAATACCTTCTTCCTGTATCCCGAGGGCATGCCGCAGTTTTACCGCGCCGTCCCGCAGCATTCTTTTGCAAATGACTGGCTGCACTTCTCCTTCGAGGACCCTGAGCCGGAATGGTTCCGCGCAAAGAATGTTCCCGTCGGCGTGCCGGTTCCGCTGCGCAGTTCGGAGTTTTTCAGCTTCTGCATCAAGGCAATTGCCGATGAAAACAGCTCCGAGCATCTGCATAAGGCGGATTCGATCTCGCATTATTTCTGGCTGCTCTGCAATAAGGTCAGTGAACAGGTGCATGAGCAGTCTCATATTCAGATGAGCTCGCGCTATGAGATGATGCTGATTATCCGGAATAAAATCTACACCGCGCCCTATATGGACTGGTCGATCGACTGGGTCGCCCATGAGACCTGCATGAGCCGATCCTCCTTTCAGCATCACTATAAGGAGCAGTTCGGCGTCACCTTTATTCAGGACCTGATTGAGAGCCGTGTCTCCCGCGCCAGAATGCTGCTCAGCACGACCAACATGTCCATTCAGGATATCGCCGTACAGTGCGGCTACCGCAGCTATGAGCATTTCGCAAGACAGTTCCGCGCACAGTGCGGCATTTCCCCCGGCGATTACCGGCGAAAAAATCAGTGAGCCCGTCAGATGCGGCTGACAGAAATCACCGGTTGCATTTTTGCGCTGTTTGTGGTATGATTGTATTCGGATAGATCGCAAAGAAAGGCAGGCAACAGACATTGGCAAAATTTGACAAGCATATCTACCCCTCGGTACACAAAGGAATCATTCGCGCAGCATTGCAGCTTCTGGCACTGGAATCGCATCCCGCCGCAGAACGCTTTTCCGCAGCAGATACGGAAATTCTGATCAGCGAGGCTGCCGCGCCCGATCAGCTCGGCGACCGTCATCAGGGACGCGGGCTGCATTATTATAACGCGGTGCGCGCGGACGGCTCTGCGCTGCCGCTGCATCCCGCAACCGGCGGCTACTGCAACGGCAAGGGCGCGCCCGCTCCCTCTCCGCTCTCCGTTCTCGATGCCGAATATCGCGCCGCGCTTGCCCTCCGGCTTGCAGGAAAGCATGCCGCCGCGATGAAAAGTCTTTCCCGCGCGGTACATATGCTGGCGGATATATGCTGTCCGCCGCACTGCACCTCACTGACCTATTTTTCATTATACGGCGCCGCACACAAGCGCTATGAAAGCCGCGCCGCAGAAATTTTCTGGAACTGCACACCGGATGCGCTCTCGGAACCGGATGCCGCTGCGGAATGGGCAAAGCAAGCCGTCGGCAAAGTGCCGTATCCGACTTATGCCAATCTGCTCAGCGGCAGCGTACCGGTCAGCGGAAAACCGTGGCAGCCGGGGAGATTTGCCGTCATCTGCAATGCACTCGCCGAATCCGGCGCAAAGCATCTCGATGCTGTCCGCGGCAGCGATGATGCGGAAAGAATACAGTCGATTCGGGAACGTCTGCTGCTCTCAATCACAAATGCTGCCGCGCTGCTTGCTGCATTTGACCGCGATCTGACCGAGGAAAATCCTGCAATCCGGCGCGAAAATCATCCCTACTGGCTCAAGAGCTTCAATACGGCATTCGTCGTCAGCCGCGAGCCGCTGTATCTGCATTTCGCCGATGAGGGCACGGTCTCTCTCCGGACGCAGGACGGCAGAGCGCTTGCCGTCGGGGCTTTCGGGCGCGTCCTGCTGACGGAGCCGCACACCGATCTCATCACGCAGTTCCGCTTCGGCAGAGAGCCGCTGCTGACGCTCTATCCGAACGGCGACCAGAACCGTCTGCTCGCACAGATTCGCGGGCAGCTGCACTGTATCCGCCGTGTCTCGAATATGCAGGGAAACCTCTTTCTGTCGCAGGTCTCCTTTGCGCTGGTCAATCAGCCGCCCGAAGGTGCGAAATATCTCTATTGACATTTCTCCGATGAACAAAACAAAAAAGCCGCTCAATTCTGCGCGAATTGAACGGCTTTTGTTTATTTCTGACCGTAATAGGCATTTGCACCGTGCTTGCGGTTATAATGCTTATCGAGAATATACTGCTGCATCGTCGCCTGCGGATTCAGCAGCAGCGTTTTGAGCGTCATTTCTGCCACGCAGTCCATGACAACAGCATGATAAACCGATGCGGCTGCATCCTTGCCCCATGTGAACGGACCGTGATTCTTGACCACAACGCCCGGAACAGACAGCGGTTCAATCCCGCGCTGCCGCAGGGTCTCGACAATCACCTTGCCGGTGTTCAGCTCATAATCGGTTTCAACCTCTTCCTGTGTCAGCTCTCTCGTGCAGGGCACGGCGCCGTAAAAATAATCGGCGTGCGTGGTGCCGAGCGCGGGAATATCCATGCCAGCCTGTGCAAATGCGACCGCATTCACCGAATGCGTATGCGTGATGCCGCCGAGTGTCGGGAACTGCCGGTAAAGCTCCAGATGCGTTTTCGTATCCGAGGAGGGCTTCCATTTGCCCTCGACCGTTTCGCCGGTTTCCAGATCGACGACAACCATATCCTCCGGCTTCATGCCGTCATAATCGACGCCGGAGGGCTTGATTACGACCAGTCCTTTTTCTCTGTCGATGCCGCTGACATTGCCCCATGTGTAAATGACAACGCCTCTGGCTACGAGCTCCAGATTTGCTTTGCATACCTCTTGTTTCAGTTCTTCCAGCATATTGCGGACCCCCTGTATTTATATTGCTGCACGGCAGCGCGGGAACAGTCTTTTTTTCACAGACCGTCTTCCCCTATTCTACCACAAGGCGCAGCGAAAGTCAAGCGCAGCACGCCGGACAGATGCATTTATGTCAGAATGCTGTGCGCGCTGAGCCATGCAATGATCTTCTCCGCACGGCTTTCAAGCAGCGGCATTTCATGCAGACCGAAATACCGCAGTTCAAGGCTTTCGCCGTCTGTCACGCGCAGTTCACCGGTTATATTATCGGCAAGATACAACGCAATCACAGAATACAGCTCGTCGCCGTTCGGATATTTGAAATAAAAATCCTGACCGGAAAACACATGCAGCAGCGTGAATGTGCCGGCGGTCAGATTCGTTTCCTCTTTCAGCTCCCGTGCGGCGGTCTCCTCGAGCGTTTCACCGAGCTCCGCAGCGCCGCCCGGGATGCCCCATGTCTCCGTATCCGCACGCAGATTCAGCAGAATCCGGCTCTCCTGCAAAACAATCACGGTCGCGCCTGCGGTCAGCATCGGTGCATGACCGATAAATTTTCTCATTTCGGCAATATAATTCATATGCTTTCTCCGATGCAGAAACGGATACACTCAGGCGGGACGGCTCATGCTGCAACGCTCAGCGTGATAATCATGATCGTATCGCCGGAAATCGTCAGATAATCCCAGCTGATACTGCTGCGATACCAGCCGATATAGAAAGACTGCCCCTCTTTCAGCAGCGGCAAAATGCGTTCGGCAACCGCCGGATTCTTGCAGTGTCCGGTGATCTCCTGCGCAATATCCTCTGCCTGCGCTGCGCTGAGCCGCAAATTGAATTCCGTGTATTCACTTTGAAAGTATTGTAAATGCTGTCGTTTCTCATCGGCAGTCAGGTCCTTGTAAAAATCTGCTTTCCATTCCTCTGTGCAGCCAAGATGCGTGATACGAGCCTGCACATAGGCTTCTGCAAAATGCGTCTGCACATACTCCGCCGGAAAACGGACAGCCGTGATGAATGCCCATTGGTGCGGATGAGACTTTGTTTCTTCGATATGGGAGACCGCTGCGTCTTTCCAGTCCAGACGAACGGCGATCTCCGAAAAATAATCAGAATTCTCAAGAAGCGCACGCAGTATTTCCGAATCCATAATATCTCCCTTGTCAATTCTGTTGATCAAAACGCCTATTTCGGAAATGTGTACCTAAAACAGATCAGAATTTGGCGGGATGATTGAGAGATGTTCTGAGAGCTCTGCCCTCAGACTCCCGCTCAAGGGACACTGTCCCTTGAGAATCCCATTTCTGCTCCGCATCAGCCCCTTTATGGGGCTGGTACGGAGCAGCAGCGGGGTTCCTAGGGGATAGTATCCCCTAGGCAGGGGTGTGGGGACAGCGTCCCCACAATGTCCCACGACCGCCCCGCCAAATTCTGATTTATCTTGGCAGCACATATTGAAAAAGGGACTATGAAAAATCCTGTGTATAATCGCGCAGAATATAGCGGCGCTCCTTCATCGGCGCAACCGGCAGCGCGGTATCCAGCTGCATTTCCAGCAGCAGCTCCGCCGATTCCGGATACAGCGGCACCGGACGGTCTGTGAGCGAGCCCTGTACCATATTCAGCATCGTCAGGTCGGGGTCCGGTCGGAATGCAAGCTCAATCTCCGTGAACCGCCATGTATCCGCCTCGCCGGATTCCCCGAGAAATTCACCGCTCAGATACAGCGATTTTTCAACGCGCCGGATGCAGTAAGCCGACCATTGCGGCTTTACTTCAAACGTATCCAGCAGCTGAACCGCGCCGTTCTCCATTCCGTACCAGAGCAGAACGGGCAGTGCGGCGCAGCTTTCACCGGTGTAATCCAGCCGGATTACGACCATGTCATCCGCGCCGGTGTCGCGCAGGTCTGCATAAAATACGCCTGCGATGCCGGTATGCCCGTCCGCAGGCAATGCAGCGCTCATATCCGCACTGCCGGATGCCGGAATCAGCTCGTCCGCGAGATACGCAAGATACGGCGCATGCGGATCGGGTGCCGCCGTTGTGACGGTTGTCTGCACAGACGCTGCTGTGACGGCTGCCGTTGTCAGCGGCGCGGTCGGCTCCGTTTCCGGCAATATTACCGGTTCGGATCCAGCGGCAGTCTGCGGCGGTACCCAGCCGGTATACAGCAGATATCCGCCTGCCGCACAAAGCATACTAAGCAGAATCACAACCGCAAAAAGCGGCGCATTCCGCGTTTTTTCTTCACCGCTCATCGCAGAAAAACAATCAGCAGGATCACATTGACAATCAGCAGAATCACATTCAGCACGATCAGAACCCGCTCCAGATTCCGTGTGCCCGCCGAGGGCAGCGCATAGACCGGCTCCGGCTCAGGCTTCGGCTTTTTCGGCATCCGCGGATCGGGAATCGCCGAATCCGGAATCTTCTTCTCCTCCGTCGGTTCACTGCCCTCCGGATATTCGCGCGGCTTATGACAAAGCTGACAGAATTTCATCTTGTCAGCATTTTCGGAATTGCAATGCGGACAAATCCATGAATTACGCATATTTCCGCCTCTTTTCTGCGGATCGAACCGCCTGTGTATTATGCAATAACCTTCGCGTCTGCGATGATAACGCCTGCATTGCGGAGATCCTCGTCCATGCCGGAAGGCTTGACGCGCAGCCGGAGCGTTTTTGCACCGGTGATATCCAGATCAATATGCAGAACGCCGTTTTTGCGCGAAACAGCGTAGGTTTCCAGTATTCTTCCGCCGTTGCTGATCTCCAGCAGTACGACGGTATCTTTCGCAAAGGTATTGAGCGGCAGAGCGGTCAGGGTCAGACGCCGGTATGTGCCGTCGAGCGTAAATTCCGCGCTACAGCTCTTTCTGCCCGAGAGCGCTCCGTCATAAGAATAAAACAGATTTCCGCTCTCACTCTCATAGGTTTTGCCGTCGGAGCCGGTCAGCGCCGATTCCGCGGCGGTAAAATCACTGAGCACCGGTTCGCCGAAGGAAATCAGCTCTTTCGGCGCAGCCTGCTGCATCAGTGCCTGCACCGCTGCAAGCTGCGCCGCTTCGGGATACAGCGTCTCCGCCTCCGCCGCAAGCGTCTGCGCCTGCGTCAGATCGCCGTCAGCAAGCAGCGTATGCAGCTTTTGCATCAGGATGCGGAAATAGGTATCCTGATAGCTTTGCAGCGTATCGCACAGCATCGAAAAGTATGGATATACGTCCTTCTGATCGTGAATCTGCACATCCGAACGGGCTGCTGCCTCCCAGATTATCTGCGGCGTGCCGGAAAGCGCCTCGGCTGCCGCTGCATACTCCCCTGCATCAAAATGCATCCGCGCCTGCCGGCAAGCCAGTAAATACTGATAAATAATCTGATGCTGTCTGACATCGGCAAGGCGTGCTTCCAGCCCGTCATCCTTGCCGCCGAGAATGCGCAGCGTCTGATTCAGCTGCCGGATTGCTTCATCATAATCATGAGCCTGCTCCGCCGCATCCGCGTGTGCCTGTGCCTGAACAGTCAGCAGTGCCGCGCTCTGTGTATAGTTCGGCGCGATCTGCTGCTGAAGCGCCTGTTCGCTGTTCGGAATCCTGCCGTACTGTGTATACGCATCGGCATAGTTTCCGGCGGCGAATGACGCATCCGCCTTCCGGATAATCAGCAGCCATGCCTCGTGCATCCGGATTTCTTCCGAGAGCGGCTGCACGGCTTCCGTCAAAGCCGGTATGCCGAGCGCTGCAATAGATGCAATCTGTGTACCGGCAGTCTCTGCATCGGTCAGCCCTTGAAAATAGGCATCGCGGACTGCCTGTGCCTGCGCCGTAACGGTTTCGGTCACCGATTCAGGGACAATGCCGTCCGGAAAATCAGTCAGCCGGATCAGCTTTGCGGCTTCAAAATCACCGCTGCGGACTGCGTCCGTCAGTTCTGCCGCCGGATCACGCTGCATCACGGGGATTGCGTTTTCGGCACGCCGGATCAGCAGATACCCTTCGGCGCCGATCCCGCAGAGCAGCAGCACGATGCACAGCAGCAGAATCGTTCTGCGCCTGCGTGCACGCGCATTCAGTTGTTCCGCTGCCGCCATTGCACCGCTCCCCCTTATCCGACCGATTCTGCTATTATTATAGCATATAATTACGCAAAAAGCAAGCTGAGAGAAGCAATCTTTCCGGTTGCAAACTGCCTGCCGGAGAGCTTTAGATCAATGGAGGGCGGCACTGCCGCCTTATAGCAGATTATCATAAAAAGTGCAATGGAAAATGAGAAAAAAGGAGGAAGGAGTAGGGAGAAAGGTGCGCGTTAAGAATGATTTTGCAAATGCGCATCCTGAGAGCTATAGCGTAATAGAAGTCAGCGATGTATTCTGATTAAAAACACCGCCCCCGCATTCCGTCACGCTGTCCGGAACCACGCAAAATTTCAAACCGGACTGTGCAAATGCGTATTCGCCGATGCTGGTCAGACCGTCCGGCAGCGCAAGAATCTGACTTTCGCCGCCCTGGTAAAACGCATAATTTCCGATTTTTCAGGCTGGCAGGCAGTTCGATCTCGCTGGAAATCTTGCATTTGTAAAAGGCATAATCACCGATGCTCGTGATATCCTTGCTGAACACAACCTTCTTGACATTGAAAGTGAACGGTGACTTACCGCTCTCATAATTCCACATATCACCTGCGCCGAGAATCGACAATATTTCTGATTCAGAATCATATTCCCATGTCAGGCTGTCGCCGCATTTCTTTGCATGAGCGAATCCCATATATCATTGACGTACTGTATCATTTTGATAAATGCATCCAAAAGGCACACGGATGGCTGGAACATATATCCTTGATAAATGGTATCCTCACGCTTTGGATCAGGGCTTTGCGGTATACGGAATGTACTTCGGCACATACACCTACGGGCACGATCCTGATCCCGTGACAAACGGTTTCATGCTTTCTTTCAAAGCGGCAGGTGAATATTTCCCCTGCATATTTACCGTCAAATTCTGCCGCAGTGATATGCATCCGTTTGCGGTTGAAGAATGGCTGGAATAAATGCTTGTTTACACAAAAATGAAAGCCTGACAGCATCACACTGTCAGGCTTTCGTTGTCTCTGCTTATTCTGTTTATTTCTGCGGCTGACCGCCTTGCTGCTTGGGCTTGCGCTCCGTGCGGACAAAGTGATCCTGCGAATACACAAGACGCACCTGCTTATCCATGTAGTCATTTGCCTGCGAAGCATTATGCACCGGACGCATACTGCCCTTGCCGGCAAAGAATACGATCAGTCCGACGATGAGCGCTGCGATGAGCGCTGCCGGAATCGTCTTCATCAGCAGATAAAGGATCACGCCGGCAGCAACTGCCGCAATGCCGGTCAGTATGCCGAGCTTTGCATAATCAACCGGCAGATCACCGGTAAATTTACCGGTCTGACCGTTCATGGCGAAGCTCCACTGTTTGCCGTTCCAGTTCGTTGTCAGATACCAGATCGGCAGCATCGCGTACTTTTTCTTCGTATAATTGACAACGAAGTTTCCGCGCTTTTCGTGCACTTCATTATGCTTGACGGTTGCCTGTGTTTTCTGCTTTGCAGTCGAGATCACGCGCTTTTCGGCACGTTCCAGATCGTCATCACCCTCGACGTCGAATTTCTCGGCGAGGAATCCGGGCAGATACATCATATTGAAATCCTTGAGCTCGTCAAATTTGAACGGCTCAACGGAATCCATAATTGCATCGGGCATCCGCTTGGATGCGTCTGCGGGAACATTCTCAAATGAAATGGTACCGCGGCGCTCCGCACGGTAAATGCGGCGGACGGTCTCAGTCGGGGTGTCTTCCTTATCGGCTGCCTCATATTCCGCATCAATCGTCACAGCGCCGTCAAAGAGCCAGAAGGGAACATAGACGCCCTGAATCTCCTCGACCTGATTGCCGCTCAGGAATGCCTTTGGCAGCAGCTTTTTCTTCTCGTAGTATTCCTTGTATTTTTCCATTGCCTGCTGCTTGGAAAAAGCAAACGGGATCAGGAAATCCGGCTTTGCCGCACCGCTGAACTGCGCTTCCATAATGGTCGTATTGCCGCAGTACGGGCAGCGTGATGCACCGGTATTCTCGTCCGTGAGGATCTCCGCGCCGCAGGTGTTGCAGGAATATGCCTTCATGTCGTCGGCATCTTCGCCCCAGTCGCTGCCGGATTGCTTTGCCTGCTCCTGCGCTTCCTGCTCCTTGAAAAATGCCGCACATTCCTCCTGCGAGAATGCAGAACCGCAGAACATACATTTCAGCTTGCCTGCACCCGGATCAAATTCCATTGTACCGCCGCAGTTCGGACAGCACATTTGTGTCGAGTCTGCGCCCATTGTATACACTCCTTCCGTATGTGCTTCGGATTCCGGCGGAATCCGAAGCATATTTTCTATTCTGAATCAGATGTTTAATCTGCTTCGCCGGGCTCTCTGCCGTCATCCGCGAGACCGCCGGCGAATTCTTCCGTTCCGGCAGCTTCTTCCGAATCCCCGGATGCTTCCTCTCCGCCGTTCTTATAGATTACCTGCTTGAAGTACTCCTCGGCATAGCTGTCAAACAATGCATCCAGCTCTGCCTTCGATGCGTCGTCGCCGTACTTCTCTCTGAACTTGTCATAGGTGAAGTCGCCGCTGCCGCCCATGAAGATATTGAACGCCATGTTGATCTCTTTGTCGCCGTCCATTTCATAGAGCACGGTGTACTCGGATTTCAGCATACTTGTGGTCAGGATCTTGCCGACATCAATATTGTTCACCGCGGTCTTGCCGTCAATGGTGATAATTCTGTGCTGCTCCGGACTTTCCTGACAGGCGGAGACATACTTCGGTGTGTTCTGACCGGCGTCCATGATCTGGAAGGAATCGCCGTTTTCATTGGTAAATGCAACCGTTGCACGCGGCGCGCCGTTCTTGACAGACCAGAAGGTCTCGCACTCCTTGCCTGCGATCGTCATTTTTGCAGGAATGGTGTAAAGACCGGTGACGGTTGTGAAGTTGCCCTTTGCGTCATTCAGATTGTTCTTGTCGAGGATTTCGATGTTCATGGTTTCGATCATGGTCTTTGTCAGTGCCTTATAATCATCCATCGGCATCCAGTCTCCAAAGGCAAACATATCGACCTCCACGCAGATCTTGCCGTCCAGATAGGTATCATTCTCCGAATAAAGCTCATAGTGGCATTGGGTTTTGTCCTCGATTTCATTCTTCCAGACGCCTTCATATTTGCTGCCCTCAATATGGGCATAGCGATCGCTGTCAAGATCATCCGAGTCGTTGGCGATCGCTCTGATGCGGACTGTGTACTTCACGCAGTTCTGCATCTTCCATTCTTCGTCCGAATAGTAGCTGACTGCAAACTCCGTGCGACCGTACTTATCAACAGCTTTATTCGGCTTGATCTCGCTGCCGACAAATCTGCCGTCATTGAGTGCTGCAAACGATACCTTGACGCCCAGATAATCGCTGACCAGATCAACCGTTTCATAGCCGTCCGGAACAGCCGGTGCAGGCGGCTCGGTCTCGACCGGTTCGGTTTCCGTCACAGAGCTCTCCTCTGTGGTCTCCGGTGCACTTGTCTCGTCAGCAGCGGAGCTTTCCGCAGCAGGCGTGCTGTCAGCGGTGCTTGTGCTGCCGCTGTCTCCGCAGGATGCCATACCGGCTGCCATTGTCAGGGCAAGCAGTACCGCAAATGCTTTCTTCATTTCTCTCATGTTCATATACCTCCTGAAATTGTGCAGACATTCTCTGTCTATGGTATCATTATAACTGATTTCACGAATCTGCACATCGTCCGAAAGGGAACCTCATGAACAGATAAATGCAAACACCAAGTACGTAAATTTATTAACATTACACATAAAATTCGGCGGAGCAGATGCTTCGCCGGATGCTTTTATTCGTCCTGATCGTTGATGACAAGCCCGCCGCCCCGCGCTCTGACCGCAAGCTGCAAACGGCTTCTGAAGCCGGTTTTATTCAGCATATCGGTGATATGCTGCTTGACGCTGCGTTCTGAGATGCCGAGTTCAGCCGCAATTTCCGCATTGGTCGAGCCGCCGACCAGACTGCGCAGTACATCCAGCTCGCGTTCCGTCAGGCATGTGCTGACCGTGTTGCCGAACCAGACCTCCGGCGTATGCGAAGGATAAACCGATTCGCCGTTGATTGTCCGCTGCATGATGTCGAGCAGCGGAAGCTCCTGTGTTTCCTTGTTCCAGAAGCTCTCGATGCCTGCTGCCCTTGCACGGCTGAGAAAGCTCTGCTCCGGCATGGAGGTCACGAGCAGAATTTTCGTTTCGGGGCTGAATCCCTTAATGATTTCCGCAGCCCGTATGCCGTCCATACCCGTCCCCATGACAACATCCATGAGCAGCAGATCCACACGGTGCGTCCGGCAGAATTCGATTGCCTTCTCTGCATTCTCCACCGTACCTGCCACTTCATATCTGGTTGCGGCAGTATGATTCTTATTCTGAACGATCTCCGCAAAGGTCTCCCGAATCATGCGGTAATCGTCTGCAATCAGTACCTGATATGTCATTCATTCACTCCTTTGCCGGTGTGCCTTCTGCTGCATCCGTTTGCGGCATGACAGACTGAACCGGCTCCTTCACGGTATATCTGACTTTTTCCTGCTTCGGCAGCTTGAGAATCAGCTCAAATGCAGGCAGCGAGCGGATTTTCATACCTCCGCCGATGCGCTCGACCATTCTGCGCAGATTGGAAAGACCGCCGGATTCCGAAACACCGTTCTGCGGCGGTCTGCCGTCATTCGTAAAATAAAGGAAATAGTACGCAGGCTGCTCCTCAACGCGGATTTCAGCATGCCTGCCGTCGGCGTGGCGCATCACATTGGTTGTGTGCACCGTGATTGCCGCATCAATCACCGGAATCAGATGCTCTTCCTCCGGCAGACCGCCGATGATCTCCAGCCGGATTCCCAGCAGCTCCGCCTGCCGGATATTGACGCGATACGGCTTCTGCCATGTTTCGCGTTCCTCATGCAGCAGCAGACCGAAGCTCTTTTTCCATTGCGAGAGCATTTCTTCCGCATCGACCTTCGCCGGCTCCTGCAAATATCGCCTGCTCAGCAGAAGCGTCTGCCCCAGCTGATCGTGAATGCGCGTCTTGATGGTGAGAACTTCCTTTTCCATAATCACATAGCGGATTGTGGAATTGAGTGCCTTGAGACGGGTATTGATCTGCCGGATTGTCTTCTGCTTTTCTTCCAGATTCTTCGTCATGCCGTACAGCTCTGTGATGTCGGAGGCAATCAGCTCATGCACCGGTTCGCCGTTTACCGTAATGACATTGTGCGTAAAGCTGTATGCGGTGCCGTCCGGCTGGGAGATGATCGGCTGCTCTCCGCCGGAGATACTGCCTGGGAACCGGCAGTCAGTCAGATCGCGGAAGAATTCCTCCGCGTTGGAAAGATGCTCCCCTTTCAGCTGAAAAAAGAGCGTATCCATTTTGTAATTGACCATTCTGGGCATCCCGCCGGTCAGATAAAAGCAGAGACCTGCGGGGAGCGTATCAAAGCCTTCCTTGAATGACATTGCCGAAAGCTGCGTGCGGCTTTTCCGCCGGATGAAACGGAACATCAGAATCAGCAAAAGAATCTGCACCGCGAATCCGCCGATCAGGAAGGGAAGCGGCATCCCGAATCTTTGCAGCCGCACGGCGTCATACCAGCCAAACGAAACCGCAGCAGCAGCGGCAGCGGCGAAGCTCTCCTTCTTGCAGATTCGGAGCTCAGTCAGCCGGATCAGACAGCTGCACCAGAGCAGCACCGGAATCAGCGCGCAAAACATCAGCAGTCCCTCGGCAAAGGTCAGTTGTGCATAAAACGCAGAACTCGCGTAATCAGACACGGTGCACACCTCCGATCCGAAGCTGATAACCGCCGTCGGTTCCGCTCTCCGTCAGCCGCAGACCGACTGTTTGCAGCCGTTCACGGAATGCGCCGGAGGGCGGAGCATCTGTTTCAAGCAGCAGCACGGTATCGGCATCCAGTGCAACCGATGCACAGAAGGTGCTGCATCTGCCGTAAACAGATTCCGCAAGCGCCTCCGTCAGATCGTAAACGGATACAAGCAGACCGGACGGATATTCCCGTGCATCGCCGCTTTGCAGCATACAGTCGATACCGGAAAGCCGCATGGCATCGAGCGTTTCACGGATTGCAAGCATCAGTTCATCTGTTGAAAGCTGCCGGTTTGCATCGGCAAGCAGCATCAGATTCGCACAGCGCTTGATATAGGTGCCGAGCAGCAGATTCTTCGGCAGATTTGCAGTGAATGCATCCGTATCCGCATAGGATTCTGCAATCTCTGCAAGCTGCCTGCGGGAATGCGCTGCGATCCGGTCATAGAGCCTGTTCTGCGTTTCATACTGTGTGCGCTCCGCCGCGATGCGGTTTTCCTCCTCAATCAGATCGTTTTCCTCTTCGATGGCTGCATTTGCTTCCTCCAGCTCTTCCCGCAGTCTCCGGATCGTATGCACATCCTCTGTCCATGTGATGCTGCCGCCGGAGATCGGTTTCGTCTGCGTGACGGTATCTGCCGGATCGGCGCTGCGCTGCACCTGCACGGAGGTATACCAGACCGCATCGCCGGCATCCCGCAGCTTTGCGCTGATATGTGACTCGACAAACAACTGCCGGTAGCCTGTGTTGGACGGCAGCAGTCCGATCAGAATACAGCTCTCCCAGATTCCGATGCAGCAAAGCGCATAGACTTCATGCATATAGAACATCTTGACGCCGAACACCTTCGGGGCGCCTCCGATGAAATTATACAGCACAAGCAGCAGCAGCGGGACAGTGAACATGCAAACCGGCACATATCCGAGCCTGTGCGCCTGCGACAGATGGCAGTTCCGGAGCAGAACGGCAACCACGCCGATCGAAAGGAGCACCGATGCCGCAAACAGTACATAATACAGCCAGCCGTGACTGTATTTTCCGCCGCTGACAATTTGCAGCAGCCAGCCGTGCAGATCGTTCGTCAGCAGACCGGCTGCAATCAGAATACTCAGTACCCATGCCGCGCTGAGACTGACCTTCTGAAAGCGGGTCTTCACCGGTGAAAGATACAGCGCAGCATGATACGAAAGCAGCGGCACGGCAATAAACGGAATATAGTACAGATACCAGAGCAGCCGGTCGGATATCTCTGCCTGGAAATACTCCCAACGGGCAATGCGGATCACAAACAGCGCAAACAAAAAATACGAAACAGTAACCAGACAGCGCCGCGTCTGTGCATGAATGATGCGGCTGTGCAGGGTTCTGCCCCAGACAAGCATCATGACAGCGAGCGCAATCGTCGGAATATCATGGAGATACGGCAGCTTTTGATTGAGCTGTGCAGGAAACAGCATATTCAACAGCGCGACTGCCGGAAATATTGCAAAATACAGAAAAAAATGCTTCTTCATGCGTGTTATGGCAATCCGCCTCCCTTCTGCCGGAAACAGCGGTCAGATGCTCGCTGTCTGACGCTTGGATTTTAATATAACATCCTTTTCTCTGCTGTTCCGTCACCATATTACATAAATGCCTTTGATACAAATATGGCATCATTTGATCGTTCGCCCCAGCTGATATGCCGCATCCATCTCCGGACGTCCGATGATGTCGCCCTTGTCCTTCACGCCGCGGACAAGCACTTTGCCGCAATCCTGCAAATGAAAGAAGTCCAGCACCATCTGATACTGCATCAGAATCGGATCAAACAGGTTCGGCAGCTCCGCCGCGCCCTCTGCAAACTTCCGCGCAAGCAGATCGGTGTTGCCGCCTTTTCTCATGCTGCCGACCAGAATGACAATATTGCGCATAGTTCACGGTCCCTTCTCTGTAATCTATGATTCGTACAGCACGTTTCGGCTCTTTCAGCTGTAACTGCGGTCTGATTCCGGTCAGCGGGAAAGCGGAATCAGCAGCGTGACAGAAAAACCGCCGCGGCTCTCGCATTTCAGCATGCCGCCCATCCGCTGCATCAGCTCGTTTGCGATATATAAGCCGAGACCGCTGCCGTCCTTTCCGGCTGAATTGCTCTTGCCGCGGTAATATTTTTCCGTGATATGCGTTAGCTCCTCCTCGGAAATGCCGCTGCCGTGATCTGCAATCTCCATTACAAGGTAACCGCCGGAGAAGGCGTAATGCACATCAATCGGCGTACCCGCATATTTATACGAATTGCTGATGATGTTGCCGATTACCTGCGAAAGCCTGCCCGTATCCGCGCAGATCAGACACTCCGGTATCGCCTCCGCCCTGACAAGTCCGCGTGAATCATGCTCTTTGAGCAAAGTCTGCACCACGGAGGACGGCGAATCCTGACAGTGCAGCTGCATTTCGCCGAGTTCATTGAGCGATGCGGTCAGCAGGTCATCGGCGAGCACATGAATCTGCTCCGCCTTCCGGTCGATATCCGATATTTTTCCGCGGAGATAGGGGTCATCTGTCCGGACGGCAAGCAGCTCGCAGATGAGACGGATGCCCGTTACCGGCGTTTTGATATCGTGACTGAGCGACGCGGCAAGCTCCTTTTCACGCTGCTTCAGCGCCGCCTCTCTGCCGCGGGATTCCCGCAGCGCCTCCCGCATGATGTCAAAGCTCTCTGTGAAGCTGCCGAACAGATTGTCCTGCTCCATGAGAAGCGGATCGTCCAGATCGCCCTGTGCGATGCGCACCGCAAAGCGCTGCATATTGCGAAACGGCTTGACGATGCGCCGTCTCAGATACAGACCGATGCCGACCAGCAGCAGAAACACGAATCCGCAGACGGCAGAGGCTGTCAGCAGGAGCTGCTTCCGCATCCGGCTGTAGGTATTGAGAAGCGGGTCGGGTACGGCAACGCAGCCGAGATAGGTACGCCCCTTCGTGACAGGCAGACAGAGCCAGCCCTCCCGCACGGACTCCTGCTGCGTGCGGATTTCCGCCGGAGCGTCTGCCGATGCGGCGATCAGCTTTCCGTCACTCTGGAAGATCAGCATGTCCGTGTCATACTGCGATATGGCTTCCTCCGGTGCATCCATATGCGCTTTCACGGTCTGCACAATGTCATTGAGCAGGATATTGTCGCGGTACTGCTGCTTTTGTCCTGTCAGAACGGCAGTCAGCAGAATGCATACTGCGAACACAACAGCCGCCGCAGCCAGAAATCTCCGATAGCTTTTCATGATTCGTCCGGCTCCCCGAGAAGATAGCCGACGCCCCATACAGTTTTGATAAGAGACGGAACTGCGGGGTTCGGTTCGATTTTCTCCCGCAGATGCCGGATATGGACAGAGAGCGTCCCCTCTCCGATGAATGTGTCGCCCCAGACATTTTGCAGGAATTCATCCTTTGTGATTACACGCCCGCGGTTTTCCAGCAGATAGAGCAGCATTTTATATTCCATTGCTTTCAGGCTGATCTGCTCCCCGCCGCGGACGATGCGGTGCAGACGGGTATCGAGTATCAGCCCGTCGGAGATCGTATACTGCTCCGGCGTATCTGCTTCGGAAACAGCTTTGGCGGAAACGGCTGATGCCGTTTCCGCTGCTTTTTCATATCGCTTGAGGACTGCCTGCACCTTTGCGAGCAGAACGCTCAGAGAAAAGGGCTTTGCAATAAAGTCATCGCCGCCGATGTGCAGCGCCGTGAGGATATCATCGTCGCTGCTGCGTGCGCTGATAAACAGAATCGGCATGTCGTAGCGCCTGCGAATCTGCTTGCAGAGCTCAAAGCCGGAGCGGCTGCCCAGATTGATATCCAGAAGGAGCAGAGAGACCTGATGATGCTCCAGAAACGCCTCTGCTTCCTCATAGCTGTTGACGTATGCTGTGCTGACGTCGAAGATATTGAAGTATTCCGCGGTATTTTCCGCGATTGTGATGTCATCGTCGATCATCAGGCATTGATAGTTCATGCACATTCCCCCTGCGGTCAGTTTTGCTGCAAGCCGACTGTGCTGCCTGTCTCCCCGATGAACACGACCTTTCCGTTTGCGGGAAGCGGGATATTTTCGCCGTAATGCTTCATGCAGCTTGAATAGATCATGCGGTCTCTTTTGTCGTAGACATACACCGCCGCATTTGCCGGAATATCCAGCCGGACAGAGCGGCTTGCATCGCTGCCGTTATTATACCACACCGCTTCGCCGGTTGTCAACTCGACCGCAGTCAGGTCCTTCGGCAGCTCCCCGATTGCATCCTCAGAGAGATAGCGGGTACCGAGCGCGGACATGATCAGATATTCCCTGCCGTTTTCCGTGACAATCTCCAGATCAGACTGATCTCTGCTCACTGTGGAAGGGATTTGCAGCATGCTTTCCGCATGTGTGCTGTCTTTGATTTTCAGATTGCCGGCGTATCCCGATACATCCGTTCTGAATTTCACGGAAGGCTCTCCGGCGTACATGACGGAGGAGGCACAGTCTCCGCAGAGATACCATTTTTTTCCGCTCCGCGCGTCCCACGCAGCCTGCGCCGCTTCACTGACGGGATTCTCACCGATCTTCTGCGCCTGATATTCTGCCGGTGCGCGATGATACCCGCGCAGCGCGTCACCGGAAACGGATGCAGCGGTCAGATAAACAGTACCGTCACGCTCTGCAAAGCCGAGAATATCCTGTGAATCGGCGGGCTGCACGGCTTCGCCCTTCGCCGCATTGCCGTATACCTTCACAAAGCTGTCCTGCTCCGTATAGAGATACCGCATCGGGTCGGCATCAGGGTTTGTCAGGCAGGTCATTTCCAGATAACGCTTCTCCGGAAACGAAAGCTGAAAGAGATCGCGGTCAGCCGCATAGAGACCCTCGTACTGCAAATATGCATCCGGAACCGTGTCAAGCGTTCTGAGCTTCTCCGGCTGCACATGGCTGATGACAATACCCTTCTCCTCCAGTGCAATGTCCATCAGGGCTTTTGCAAGCTGCTCGTTGGCTGAGCTGCTCCCGCCGGACGACAGCACGGCAACGCTGATCTGTTCATCCGGCGCAACGACAAGCCCTGCATGCTGATAGTCCAGATCACCGCCCTTGCAGATGATCTGTACGCCTGCCGCGGCATAGTCCGAATCTGAAACGCTGTCCCAGCCAAGACCGAAGCCGTCCTCATAGGGGTCATTGTCCTGACGGGTGCGCATTTCATCCTTTGCCTTTTCGGAAAGCAGCACGGAATTGCCTGTGAAAAATGCGCTGCCGAAGGTGCAGAGCTCCTTTGCCGTCGCAAGGACGCCGCCCTCTCCGATTGTCATGCAGTAATCGGGCGCAGTTTCCTGCCGGTTCTGAAATACGCGGGTCTGCTCGTCTGTCTGAAAGGCATTCCACGGCGTACCGGTCTGCTCCAGAGCAAGCGGCTTGCAGATATGGTTTTCGATATAGTCGGTGAAGTTTTCGCCGCTGACATGCTCGACGACCTGCTCCAGCAGCTCGAAGCCGTCATTGCAGTAGGCGCCGTATGCGCCCGGCGCGGCTTTCAGCCGCTCTGTGCTGAGATGCTGCAAAAAGCTGTCGTGCGGTACCGCGCTTCTGTCATCCAGCAGGATATCATTGCTGTAGTACGAACCCATCAGACCGGAACGGTGATTCATCAGCATCCGCACGGTGATATCCTTATAGCGGCTGTCTGCCATTCTGAATTCCGGAATATAGTCTGTCACGGGGGCGTCAATGTCGAGCTTTCCCTGATCGGCAAGCTGCATCGCGGCAGCCGTCACATAGATTTTGCTGACGGAGCCGACAGAAAACAGCGTATCCGTCGTTTGATGCGGTTTATTCTTCGGCGCATCGGCAGCAGCCGCATCCGCGCCGCAGACGCAGGTCAGCAGCAGAACTGCCGCTGCGCCCGCACAGAGTTTTCTTCTGTTCTGTTTCATATGCAATCACTCCGTCATCAGTTCATAAACAGAAATCTTCCGGATCTTTCCTGCACTGACATACGCACATCCGAAGCAGAATGCGAGAATCACGCAGTCCAGCAGCAGCACCGCCGGAAGACTGACCGGCACATTGCCGATGAAGCTGACCAGCAGCTTGGTACCCGATACGGCAAGCACTGTTCCGATCACGACAGCAGTCAGCGCTGCCGGCATAATGCGGAATGCCAGCTGCATCATCAGCTCTTTGGAGGTATAACCCATGCTCTTCATCACGCCCAGCTCCCTGCGCTGTCTGCGAATCTCAGATTCCGTCAGAATTGCAAGAATCATCATGACAACAATCGCCGAGATTCCCATGAACAGGGCAGTTGTGACGGAGACTGCCGTGCAGAGCATTTCGAGCGCATAGCTGAGAAGCTCCGGTATATTCAGGAATGAGCGGATTTTAATGCCGCTGCTGTTGCCGGAAATGACCGTATCGCCGGAGCGGATGGCATATTCGACATTTGCCGTACCGTCCTGCTCGATCATGGATGCAATCACCTGTTCGGCTTTTGCACGGATACGCTCCTCATAGCTGCCTGCCGCCGCATTCTCAGCACTCCCGAGATTCTCCGCGCTCTTGCCGAATCTGCGGTCAAGCTCTGCGCGCAGCGTTTCGGAACTGACGCCCTCAGCGGCGTAAATCTGGAATGAATCCGGCTGAAACTGCGGACAGATGCGCTTCATGCCGTCCTCGGTCAGATAGATCGCCTGCGAGTTGACGACCGCCGTGACAAAGCCTGTAATGATGAATTCGGCTGAAACATCATAATGCAGGGTAATGCTCTGACCGCATTGCAGTCCGAGCTGTGCCGCACACTGCTTTGCTGCCATGATCTCATTGTCATGCTGCGGAAAGCGTCCCTCGCAGGGGAAAATATTTTCCGTCTCGGAATAGTCGCGGTAAATATCGGCATAGGCGCCGTCATTACAGTCAGGCAGATCAATACAGTATTCGGACATCTGACAGGTCGGCAGCACCTTGCGGATTTCCGGCATGGATTCCAGCTCTGCGATGAATGCGTCATTGTCGGTACCTGTCACAGCTGCAATCTGAATGTCAGCCAGCTCATGACCGGCGACTGCATTGACTACATTCATGCCCCGTCCGAGGAAGGAATAGAGAATAAAGCTCAGGACAACTGCGAATGTCGTAATGCTCATGACGAAGGTCAGCCCGACGCTCTTTTTGGCATTGTCGGCAAAGCCCTTCAGCGAAAGCCGGAGATGCACATTGCCCTTTGTATTCCGCAGCGGAAAATGCGATTTGCCGAAGTGGTGATTCTGAATGCCCTTCCGGAAGGCAAGCACCGGCGGATATTTCTTTACAGCCCGCGCTTTCACGAAAGCAAGCAGGAAAACGGTCAGCAGCAGCCCCGTGAATACGCAGGCATATGTCAGAAGCGGAACAGTACGGTCTGCCTGACAGCCCTTCATGTTCTCTGCATTGTAAATCAGAATCTGCTGCAATCCGATACCTGTCAGCGTTCCGGCAAGGCAGCCCGCCAGCGCAATCAGAACATACTCTGATGCATACGAAAGCGCAATCTCGCGGGAGCGGTATCCGAGTGCCTCCAGCACGCCGATACTGACGATCTGCTCGCGGATATCAGTGATGATGCTGTACCCGATCATGGCGGCGACAGCGATCAGAATAATCACTGCCATGATCTCCATAATCCGCAGGATATACACGACCTCGGTATTGAATGAGGACTGCATCTGTTCGGCGCGGCATTCATTCAGATGCTCGATGTAAATGCCCTCGTCCGCACATTGCTGATAAAAGTCATCCAGGACCGCCTTTGTCTCTGCTTCATCTTTTACACGGAAGCCGATCTCCGCATACCGGTCAAAGACGTTCCGCATGACGGCATAATCGGCATTGTTCACAATGCATTTCGGCTCTGTAAAATAGCCGCTCTCATAAAATCCCGCGACCGTGAATGTAAAGCGCTTGGAGTCATTGATGAACGAAAATTCATCGCCCTCATGCAGACCGAGGCGCTTTTTCTGACTGACCGGCACAATGATCGGGTGCTGCATTGCGGCAATCTCTGATGCAGAGAGTGTTGTCTGCGGCTCGTAATGTTCAAATATCCGTTCATTTTCCTCTGTCATGAATGTGACGATGTAAAGCTGCTCTTTGCCGTTTTTGTCGAGGATGCGTGTCGATGCGGAGCTGATATAGTGATATTCCGCGCAGGACTCCACTCGTTCATCCGCTTGCAGAAATTTCAGCGTCTCCGCAGAATAATCCTGCTCAATGATACATAACCGGTTCTGCCATGCGCCTGTACGTGCTTCCAGATCGGGATACATGCGCCGGATGCTTTTTTCTGCCGAGAGGGCGCCGCTCAGGAGCGCCATGCAGAGCATGATGAGAAAGCCGAGCAGAACAGCCTCCTTTTTGTGACGCCGCACATTGGCAAGCGCCAGTCTCATGATCTTGTTCATGCAGTTCACCATCCCATTTCGTCGAGAAAGCATTGCAGGTTCTCTCTCCGCTTTTTCAGATCGTCTGTGCCGTAGGGCGGCATGCTGTGTTCCCCTTCAATGCCGCCGTCGCGCAGGAAAATGACGCGGCTGCCGCGCAGTGCCGTTCTTAGGTCATGCGTAACCATGACGATGCTCTGCCCTTTGCCGTTCAACTCCGTGAAGATATCGAGCACATCCGTGCCGGATGCGGAATTGAGAGAGCCTGTCGGCTCGTCCGCAAAGAGAATCTCCGGTTCGTTAATGACCGCACGGACAATGCCGACGCGCTGTGCCTCGCCGCCGGAAAGCTGATTCGGATATTTCTTCCACAGCATCTCGTCAATGCCGACCTTTTTCAGGAGCGTCTCCGCCCGTTTCACAAGCTCCGGCGAATTCTTCTGCGCAACAAGCGCACCTGTCATGATGTTGTCAAATACATTCATATTTTCCAGCAGATAAATGCTCTGGAATACGAATCCGCAGTGTTTCCGGCGGAACACCGCAAGCTGATCGCTGCTGTATGCCGAGATATCCTCCTCGCCGAAAAAGACCTTGCCAAGCGTGGGTTTATCCATACCGGAGAGCGCATAGAGAAGCGTCGATTTGCCGGAGCCGGACGCGCCCATGATGACTGTAAATTCCTTTTCACGGATTTCCAGATCGAGATTTTTGATGATATGCTGCTGAACGCCGCCGTTGGAAAAGCTCTTGCAGAGCTTTTCAGTATGCAGAACAGAACGCATTGCGATCACTCCTTTGTATTTGGTATGGTTTTATTATACACGAAAACAGCCGCGGAGTCTTTACCGGATTCCTATAATTTTCTTATCAAAGTCTTAACGGGGGGCATGGCTTTTCATTTTTCGATTCCGACAATTCGTCGCCGCATAAAGGCGGAGAGACGGTTTTTGCCGTGATTTGCAGGAACATCCGAAATATCAAACTGCCGCAGTCAAAACAAGAGGACGCCCTGCTGCGTAGGGCGCCCTCCTTCTGTGAGGATTCGGTTATTGTCTGAGAAGCATCCGCTTCAGCAGCGTCAGGTCAACGGCATTGATTACCTGATTGTCATCGAGATCAGCCTGCTTTGCCTGCTCGCTGTTCAGCTGCTCATTGCCGATCAGATATTTGCACAGCATGACTGCATCCGCCGCGGACACATTGCCGTCACGGTTGATATCTCCGCCGGATGCCTGTCCGCCGAGAGGCGTGAATGTAATCTTGTCTACATTGAAGCCGCCCTGCTGTGCATTCAGCTTCAGCTCGGATTCGCCGGCAGGAAGCTCCAGCGTCACCTTGAACTGCTGCCAGTTCTGCCAGCCGCCGGTCGCCGGAATATCGAGCGTACCGAGCGTATTGCTGCCGCAGGAGAATGCGATCTGTCCCCCGCCGTTTTCAGATGCGCAATCCAGCGTCAGCTCATATTTCATCGCCTGCGGCACAGAGATCGAATAGCTCATCCAGTCTCCGGATTCAATATATCCGACATTCTTTCCGCCCTGTTCGCAGTTCTCCAGCTCCACGCCGCTCATGGAAGCATAGTTTTCAGCCTCCAGTACCGTATTGCCGGAGCCGGACAGCGAAAGCCGCTCAACGTTCTGCGTCTGCGGAGTACTCGTTGTGGTCTGCGGGTCAGATGCTGTTGTCTGCGGGTCAGGATCGGTATTCTGCGGATCAGGCTCTGTTGTCTGCGGGTCGGGATCGGTGCCGCTCTTCGGAACTGTACGCCATACTGCATTCTCAGCATGTGTATTCAGAATCTTTTTGAGGTAGTTGCCGGCTTCTGTCAGCGAGCTGCCGTCTCCGCCGAAAATACTGGAACCCTCTGCCTTGCTGCTGATCGCCCAGTTGCACCAGGAAAGTTTGTTGGAATCCATCCAAGAAAGCCACTGTTCTGTCGATCCGACATTGACGGAACCGTCACCGTCTGCATTGACCGTTCCCCATTCGGATACAAAGACTGCTGCATTTTTATTGAGTGCCGCATCGCCCTTTCCGCGCAGATCGCCGCCGTGCGTGCCGGCATAAAAATGCAGAACATATGCAACATTGCTGTCATTGATCGGATCATTTGCGGCTGCATCGACATCCTGAGACCATGTCGGTGTGCCGACGATAATCAGATTGTCCGAGTACTTGCGGATCTCCGGAATCACCTGCTCGGCATAGCCTTTCACGGTAGACCAGGAGACCTGTGTCGGTTCATTGTAAAGCTCAAAGATCACATTGTCATATTTTCCGTAATCGCGCGCAATCTCGGAGAAGAAACTTTTTGCAGCATTTGTGTTATTATGTGCGCCGTGCGAATGCCAGTCCACGATCACGTAGATATCCTTTGCAATCGCCGCATCCATGACGGAGCGCAGCGCACCGACGTCTCCGCCGCTGTAGATTGAGCCCTGATCGTCTACACCGAGCGAGCAGCGCAGAATCTCACACTTGAATTCCTCAACCATACGGTCAACGGTGCCGCTGTTCCAGTACTGTCCCTGCCAGTTGCTCCAGAAAAAGCTCATGCCCTTGACCTGCACCGGTTCGTTGTAAGATGAACCGATGATCTTGTTTCCGCTGGTCTGAAGCTGACCGTAATAACTGACCGGTCCGCTCTCTGCCGCTGAAACCTCCGAGGGTTCCGGTACAAGCAGAACCCTCGGAAGGAGTGCAGCTGACAGCACAAATGCGCAGACTGCAGTGAACGCCTTTTGAATTTTCATAAATTTTGCCCCTCTCAAAAATATATTGATTTACGCATTTGATCATGCATCAATCACAGTGTCATGCGCATCAGTCCGGCTGTATCTCTGTTCGCCTGTCCGGACTGATCCGGAAGCGTTCCATTCTCTCATTGTGAATCGAAAAAAGCATGGAGTATCTATTTATTATTATAACATTTTTTCGGTAGTTAGACAAGACAACCGCAATCATTTAATGTAAAACTGTCGCTGCGCATAAATATATTCAACAGATCATCAAGTGAATAGTGTAATCGTCTGTGTAAATTGCGTCTGTTTTCATCAAGCGGCGTTTCGTGTGCTGTAAAACAAACACCGCCTGACTTGCAAACAGACGGTGCTTGTTTCATAGTAATGTCCTTTTGATGAACATATGATCTCATTTTGCCTTATGTATGCGCTTCAAGCTGATCGGCGCTCTTTGACTAAGCCCTACGCGAAACTGATGCATACTGCTGTCGATATGCAGCCGGAGCTTGTTCTGTACGGCAATCTGCTGCACGATTGAAAGTCCCAGTCCTGTCCCCATACGGTTGCTGCGTGCTTCATCGCCCTTGACAAACGCTTCACAGAGCTGCTGCGGATCGTTGACCTGCTCCTCTGCAATGTCATTGACAATACTGAGCGTATGCTTTTCTCCTGTGACTGTGATGCTGCCGCCTTCCGGCGTGTATTTCAGCGCATTATCCAGCAGATTGCGGATTGCCTGCATCATCATCGCACGGTCGGCTTTGACGGTGCAGCTGCCGGAAACCGATGCCTTCAGACTGCGTGCGTCAAGCTGCTCCTGCATACCGGAAAGAATCTCTGATGTCAGTGCAGTGAGGTCGATTGCCTTGCGCTTGGTTTTCCCGTTCTTTTCAAGCCTTGAAAGCTCCAGAACATTGACAATGATATTGTCCATATACTGCGTATTTTCAAGGATTGACTTTGAATAATGTTGCTTTTTCTCCGGCTGCACATCATTGAGCAGATTCTCCGAATAGCTGGAGATTGCCATGAGCGGCGATTTCAGATCGTGTGCAAGCGAAGCCGTCAGATTGCGGCGGTATTCCTCCATTTCATATCTGTGTCTGAATCTGAAATAAGCGATCAAAGACCAGATCAGCGCCAGCAGTACAGCGCCCAAAAGGAACTGTATCCCGATCAGAGTCAGGCGAGGCATTTCTTCATGCCAGAAGTCCCGATGCGCGCAATAAAAGATGTACCATGTGTCATCATGCAGTGTCAGTTCCTTTGTTCCGTTTGTATAGAACGGAGTTCGTTCAGACTCACGAAACGGCGTATCAATGTTGGAAAGCACGTTATACGGCATGCTGCACATGCGCTGATAATAGTTTTGCAGCTGTTCTTCCGGCGTCGGAATATCCTCTTTTTTGACAGTAGTTTCCGCGTTGTTTAAGCTTTGCTCATTCATTTTATCACGGTAATACTGTTCCCTTTTTTCGCCGGATGCGTCAGCAATGATTTGCTGATACTGATCAATTTCAGCTGCGAGCGTCTCATATATTCCGGAATCTTCTATTTTTTTTGCGATCTGCGCAGTCAGCTGCCGGCTCTCACAATCCGCCGGAAAACCGGTGATATACATTGACATGAGACTCTCTTGCTTTATATAGGCATCCGGATCACTGTCATAGCTGCTCCGGCTCTCGACATACATACCATCCTGAAGGATATAATACGGGTTTTCGATCATTGTGCCATTTTCTGTTCGCCCGTTCTGATAGGTAAATATTTGCGTAATCGGAACCTTGTCCCTTGCCCACAGATTATAATACCAGCAATATGCAAACGCACGGGCACTGTCTCCTTCTGTCTCAATCCAAAGCGGTATAGAACATGAATCCTTGCTTAGGTTGGAAATCATATTATAAAACCCATCCGAATGTTTCAGCAGGCTGAACAATAAATTCTCGTCCAAAAGGGAAATCACCTGATCGCGGAAATATACACTGCGGTAATGCTGCCGATCTTCGGAAGCAACCTTCTCTGCCGTTTCAGGCGCTGCAAAGTAACGCCTTTTCTGCGCCTGATCGCTATCGTCATGCTGCGAAGTCAGAAAATACAGGCTGCTGCCGGAAACAAAATATTCCTTATCCGAAGGATGAATGAGAATCACACCTCTGTCTGAGTATTCCGGTCGTAGGTATGCCGAAGCAAGTTTGTTTGCCAGATGCTGCGCACCGTATTTCTGAAGTTCGTTATCCATCACTGGTACGCCCTCGGCTGACAAACGCGTATAATTTGAAATCTCATTATCAAAGTAGCTGCTGACATCTGAATAAAATTCACGCGCTTCCTTCTTATAGTAGAACATCAGCAGTGTTGTGCCTCCGGTCACCGCAGCAAGTGTGCAGATCAGCAGCCTGCGCAGAAAAAATCTGTGAAAGCGCTTTTTCTTCGGCAGTTTGATTTTGATTTCCTTTGATGTTTTCTGTTTCATGTCAATGCTCCTTTGTCATTCGATCAACTGATAGCCTTTCGTGATAACCGTGCGAACCTGTTTCCCCGCATTGCCGAGCGCCTGCCGCAGCTTTTTGATATGATTATCGACAACACGGTCGGCGCCGAAATAATCCGTCCCCCAAACGCGGTCAAGCAGTTGATTGCGTGTCAGGACTTTCCCTTTGTTTTCCAGCAGACAGCGCAGCAATTCGTATTCCTTCGGCGCGAGCACGACCGGACAGCCGTCTGCGGTGACGGTCATTGTCAGCAGGTTCATCCGGATTGCGCCGCATTCGAGCGTATTGTTGCAGACAGTGCCCTTTGCACGCCTGAGCATCGTCTGCACCTTCGCAAACAGCGCAGCAAGCGAGAACGGCTTAATGATATAATCATCACAGCCGAGCGAATAGCCGTAGAGCACATCCTCCTCACGCGCACGCGCCGTCAGGAATAAAATCAGTACATCGCTCTGCGCACGAATCTCACGGCATAGTGTAAAACCGTCGATATTCGGCATCATCACATCCAGAATCAGCAGATCAAAATGCTGTTCCCGCATGCGTTCCAGCGCTTCGGCGCCGTCTGCGGCAGTCGTGAGATGCAGTATGCCTTCGCCCTTGTCCAGGAAGAAATCCGTCATGGCTTCGCGGATCTGTTCATCGTCCTCTGCAAGCAGAATTTCAGGTATCATTGTCATCACCCCTTGAAGTATGACTGTAGTATAGCACAAAGATATATCCTTTTTATATCCTTTTGCATGATTGGCAGATCATTTCTGAGTATAACATAAATTCGGCAATTCGTCAATAGATTTTATTTGATCCCGAGCTTGAAATGATATCGTGAATGCCGCTGTAACGGAGATCAAAAGCTATTGTCAGCAGGAGACCGCGCTCTGTTGCGCCCAGCCGCATATCACGGAGCACGGTATTATGAACGGTCGTGAAATCACGGGTGATTCTCTTTCTGAACTTCGGCATCCGTTACTCCTTCCCATAGACGCAGAAAGCTCTGCGAACGGTTGGTCGCAGAGCTTTTGTGTGACTTTCTATGCAGTTTGGATACACAAATGCAATTTGTGTTGCATACAGCGCAGTTACAACGGGTTTTCAGATAAAAGAAAATTCGTGTAACCGCTTGTTTTCTAAGCAATTACGCGATTTTCACAAAAGCGGAAAGAGAATGATTCAAAAGCTCTCCGGTGCGATGCAAAAGTATTGTAAAAGCGTATTTTTCATGGTGAAGCGTTTCTGGAGGGAATGAAGCAACCATGAACTTGATACCGATCAGCCGTTTATCGGAAACGGGTATGTGTACGGTATGCAGGAGCTTACGCCTGAACAGAATACGGCATTAAGAGCGCTATTTCAAAAGAACAGGAGAAATTCATGAAAAATAAAAAGATAATATCAGCAATACTCTCTCTTGTGATCGGTTCAGGATTGCTTTCTACAATACCCGTAAATACCGTAGGATTCAGTATCAAGGGCGATGTGAACGCTGACGGAGTATTTGATACAACGGATGTGGTATTGCTCCAGAAGTGGCTGTTAGCCGTTCCCGATACGCACCTTGAAAACTGGCAGGCAGTCAATCTCTGCAATGACAACAAACTCAATGTATTTGACTTATTTCCTTCATCCAGACATTTGCCGAAGCATCGCTCGGCATACGCCAGTCACCGCGCGGCGAAAGCGTCACCGTTCCGACCTTCGGACCGTCCGGCAGACATGACCGCTTGAATTGCTGTGCGAAGAAGCGGCGGAAGAAGGTCTTTAACCATTTCAGGATGACTTCTTTCGGGTACGCATCCGCAAAAGAAATGCAGGCAATGCGGAAAATCTTGGACGGCGCAAACCCGTACCGCAGCATATAGTACATGAAGAAGTCGTGCAGCTCATCTCTTCGTCATTGTGAAAGAGCTGAATATCATTGAGCATACACATACCTCCTCTCGGCGGCGGCACATTGATTCATGCCGCCGCAGGTCAGAATGTCGTTTGCTTCTGCTGTGATATTTATCCGGACCCGTCACAATACGGAACATACAGGTCGATTGGTAGCGAACCAATCAGCATAGCACTAAGCTCCCAAACCCGTGGATCGCACGAGGGGCTCCGGCAATACATCGCCCGGAGAAGTATCATGATCGCCTGCGTTTCATTGCCCCCGGACGCTGCTTCGGTCTCGAATCGTCATATGAACCGCTCTCATGCGCTCTGCATGGTCATCGCGTATGGATTCAGTGGCTGTCAGGATTCACCCGACCGCAGACTGAAAGTTACCTGTATGTTGCTATTCAATTTTCAAGATTCTCAGAGGCGTTTTTTCTTCCCCCTCTATTATACAGCCGGCGAGGACCCCTTGTTTTATTCACGTTTGATAATATTTCGTCGATTTCGCCAATCATTCTGAATATGGCCGGCTGCGAAGTGTTCAATATAACAGCAATTTCTTGCTGCGTGTATTCCTCGACTCGATAGAGATAAAAGGCTTTCAGTTGCTCTTCCGGAAGCTCCCGAAGTACATCTGCGGTTTCTTCCGGAAGGGCATCTAACCAGTTGCTTTCATCGTAGTGCTCAAAGTCCTGCTCGTAAAGCGCCTGATTGCCAAGGTTATGATTTGTAAAAGGAACAGTATGCTCCTTATAGCGGCGATTGCTTCTGAACACTTCCAGCTCAGCCTTATCTACACGGGTATCGACAAGCACACAGGAGAGAATGTCGGTCTGTACAGCACTGTCATTTCCCGTGCAGATTATGACGCAATGGCCGGACAGCTTGCGGCGTCTATGCAAGCTGCTCAACAGAGCCCGGACGATATTCCAGACAGACCAGTATTTAGCAACATCAGTGCTGACGATGAAGAAAAAGAAATCGAAGTGCCTCATACTGCAAAACAGCTAGCACAGGCAAGAGGTACGATTGTACAAAAGTCTGCATCGACTGTTACACCATCGGTCTCAACATATCGTCCAGCATATGTGCCACCTCAACCAGCAGTTGCACCTGTGGTGCAGAAAAAGCCTCAGATTACCGTTGACACGTCCATGGTCCATGCTGGAACGATCGTGAAGCATCACGCATTCGGTAAAGGTGAGGTTAAGGGCATCGATGGAGCTGTAATGGTTGTTGTATTTAATGGAGTAGATAAGCGATTCCAGTTTCCAGGTGCTTTTGAGCAGGGATTTCTAAAGATAGTTGAGGATTAATCGTATTCTAGGTTCTAAAAAAGCAATTATTGTGTCATATGTTCATATTCAATTAATTATAAGCCTTTTTGAATGCCCGGCGTTTGCCGGGCATTTCGTGTTTTTAGAGTATTTTCAAAAGAATCTTTGGTTAACGTGTTACCAGTTTTTCCGTTGCTCAAATACAAGCTTATATGGCTGACCAGTGGTAAGCGTCAAATAGGCTCTTTCCAATGTTAGTCGCTTTTTGTGTATAAAAGCTCATGCATACTCAGGTATACATCGTTCAAATTTGCAATGACAATTTTTGGGGAAATGACACGATCAATCACAATATCTGCACAATCCATTATTGACGCCCACCATGTGCTGTGATATACTTTATAATAGTTCAGCTGCATAATAACGGGATAACTGCTGTGGTAATCCATGTGCGGCGGAGCTGAATAATTTTATGTAAAGGGGAATAGAAATGAAAAAGAAAAAGAAACTCAAACGCGCTGCTGCGTTTCTGTCCGGTGCAGTAATCCTGCTGACCGGGACCGTCGCAGCGTTTCCGATGCCTGTCAGCGCGGCAGGAGACTGTGTCATTGACACTGGAACGACCTATCAGAGTATCCGCGGCTTCGGCGGAATCAATCATCCGGAATGGGCAGGCGATCTGACCTCTGCCCAGCGTGAGACGGCGTTCGGAAACGGCGCAAATCAGCTCGGCTTCACGGTGCTCCGCGTGTTCGTCAATCCGGATAAGAACCAGTGGAACAAGGCAGTGCCGACCGCGAAATATGCGTCAGAGCATGATGTCACGGTCTTTGCGTCGCCGTGGGAGCCGCCTTCCAGTCTCGCAGAGAGCGGCAACGGCAAGGGCAAGCTGCATCTGCCCTCCAAAAACTACGGCGCATATGCAACGCATCTCAATGATTTCGGCAACTATATGAAGCAGAACGGCGTCAATCTGTATTCGATCTCGGTGCAGAACGAGCCGGACTATGCACATGACTGGACATACTGGTCAACCGATGAGGCGATGAATTTCGTTGCGGATTACGGTGACAAGATCACGAGTACAAAGCTGATGTCGCCGGAATCCTTCCAGTTCTCGCCGGACGGCGCCTCGTGGATCAGCGGCGGCGACGGCGGCAAGCGCTACTATAAGAAGATCATGAACAATGCCAAGGCAATGGCAAACTGCGATGTCTTCGGCACGCACTATTACGGTACGACAAGAGACTGGATGGATTATCCGGAGCTCGAAAACTGCGGCAAGGAGCTCTGGATGACAGAGGTCTATGTTCCGAACTCCGACAACAATTCCTCCGACCGCTTCCCCGAGGCACTCGCTGTCGCGGAGAACATCCATAACGGTATGTGCGTCAGCAATCTGAGCGCATATGTCTGGTGGTACATCCGCCGCCAGTACGGTCCGATGAATGAAAACGGAACCGTTTCCAAGCGCGGCGCCATGATGGCACAGTATTCCAAGTGGGTCCGTCCGGGCGCGGTCCGCATTGCAGCGACTGAATTTCCGGAGGGCAAGAAGTATGTTGCCATGGATACCAAGAACGGCAACTACGGTCAGCTCCAGACAATGGTCTCTGCCTATAAGCAGGATAATCAGATCACGGTCGTTGCGATCAACCCGACCCCGAGCGCAAAGACCCAGAACTTTACGATCAGCAGCGGCGAGAAGATTTCCGGCATCGAAGCATATCACACGACCGGCAGCGAAAACTTCCGCGCCACTTCTGCACCGAGCTACAGCGACAAGAGCTTCTCTGCATCGCTTCCGGCACAGTCCGTGACGACCTTTGTCGTCAGCACGGGCGAAGCGGAGCCGGATCCGGACGGCTATCTGTTCCACTACACCTTCGAGAACGGCACAGACGGCTTTACCGGACGCGGCGGCGCATCTGCCGAAACAGTCTCGACCGACAAGTATGCAGGCAGCAAAACGCTTGCCGTGACCGGACGTGAATCCACATGGCACGGCGCCGCACATACCCTGAGCGGCAGCTTCAAGGCAGGCGAGGCTTACAGCTTCAGCGCGGTTGTCAAGCAGAATTCCAGTGCATCCGAGCCGATGCATTTCTCGATTGAATACAAGGACGCTTCCGGCGAGACACAGTATGACAAGATCGCAAGCGGTCTTGCACCGAAGGGCGAATGGGTACAGCTTGCAAATACCTCTTATACCATTCCGGCAGGCGCAAGCAGCATCCAGTTCTATTTTGAAACAGACGGCGATACCGGTACGACCTGCGATTTTTATGTCGATGAGGTGATCGGTGCGCCGAAGGGCACGGAGATCGACGGACCGAAGGCAGCCGATCTGCCGGATCATCCGGTTGTGACGCCGACGGGTGATTCCAAGCCCGGCGATGTCAACGGCGACGGCATCATCAATGCAGCAGATCTTTCCCTCGCAAAGCTGGTGTTCAGCGGCAAGCTGACGGACAGCAATGCAAAGCGCGGCGCCGATGTCGATCAGAACGGCACCGTTGAAAAGGAAGATATTGGATATCTTCTCGACTATCTGCTCACGAAGATCACAAAATTCCCTGTTGCCGAGAAGCCTGTTCCGCAGGTCGATTTCACCGAAATGGCACAGAAATTCGGCAGCGTGAACCTCGCAAAATGCTATAAGGGCGAAAACGAACACAATCCGCTCATTACCCAGTATTTCGGCGCGGACCCCGGCGTTATGGAGTATAACGACAGAGTGTACATCTATATGACGGATGACCACCTGCTCTATAACAACGGACAGGTCACGAAGGAAACCTACAGCACGATTAACTGCCTGCGCTGCATCTCCTCTGACGATCTCGTCAACTGGACAGACCACGGTCTGATCAATGTCGCAGGTCAGAACGGCATCGCAAAATGGGCAGGCAACTCCTGGGCACCGACCGCCTGCCATAAGAAGATCAACGGAAAGGAAAAGTTCTTCCTCTACTTTGCAAACAATGCAAACGGCATCGGCGTGCTGACTTCCGACAGTCCGACCGGTCCGTGGAGCGATCCGAACGGCAAGGCGATGATCGACCGCAAGACCGCAGGCTGCACCGATGTCCCGTGGGTCTTCGATCCGGCAGTGCTTGTCGATGACGACGGCAAGGGCTATCTCTATTTCGGCGGCGGTACGGAAAACAAGCCTTCCGATCATCCGAAATCCGCGCGCTGCGTCGCACTCAGCGACAGCATGACCTCGATCGTCGGTACACCCGCAGTAATCGACGCACCGTATATGTTCGAGGACAGCGGCATCCATAAGTACAACGGCAAATACTACTACAGCTACTGCACGAACTGGAGCACCGGCGGCAACCAGTACGGTCTCTCCACCGCCGCGATTGACTACATGGTCAGCGACAGTCCGCTCGGACCGTTCACCTATAAGGGTGAGGTGTTCAAGAACATCGGCAACTTCTTCGGCACGACCGGCAACAACCACCACACCATTATGGAGTTCAAGGGCGAGTGGTATCTCTTCTACCATGCACAGTATCTCCAGGATGTGATGAATCTGAAGGATATGGGCTACAGAAGCTCCCATATCGACAAGATCACCATGAATACGGACGGCACGATGCAGCAGGTCAAGGGTACCAAGACCGGTGTTTCGCAGATCAAGGCGCTTGATCCGTTTACGACGGTTCGCGCAGCGACCTTCTCGCATCAGGGCGGTCTCCAGATCGCAGGCAGCGGCAATTCCACCGTGACCGCGGAAAAGGGCGACTGGTTCAGAGTGACCGGCGCTGACTGCAAATCTGCAACCTCGATCACCGTCAAGGCATCTGCACAGAGCGGCGGTATCATCAAGGTCTGCACCGGCAGTGCTTCCGGTACGCCTGTTGCGTATGTTGAAATCCCATCGGGCGGCTCGATGCAGGAGATCGTCGCACCTGTCTCCGGTCTCTCCGGCAAGACGGACCTTTATTTCGTATTCAACAACAATATCTCCATGGATAGCTGGAAACTCAGCTGAATCAAAATCAGAGCACCTGCTGTATTTCTCCCCTTCGGAATACAGCAGGCGCTTGGCTTTTTGACGGGCATTTCGCTTTTCTGTTATTGACTTGCTGTGTTTTTATTTTTCGATATTTGAAAAGTAAGCGTCAGATACCCTTACGATCGATAG
>JAEEGL014480414.1_pt1 | contig 45703 bp, 40 predicted proteins | sample 9134231 | NCBI WGS metagenome assembly JAEEGL01 (sample SAMN16246548, study PRJNA631951) | gut metagenome | biome: gut microbiome; feature: rumen; material: fiber-attached | host: Bos | place: Iran: Karaj | collected 2018-10 | reverse complement strand
ATCAAGGGTGGTTATTGCGGCGGGGTCCCACCTCTTCCCATTCCGAACAGAGAAGTTAAGCCCGCCTGCGCCGATGGTACTGCAATGCAATGTGGGAGAGTAGGAGGCCGCCCGCTTTTACATACACTCCAGGGTCCTGTCGCGGAGACGACTCCGCACAGGACCCTTTTTTTGTGTCTATACTTGTTCCCTGTATTTTCAAATATTAACATTTACAATTGGCTTTTTTCCGATATATTGTGGTATTTTTGTATTTCAATTCTGAATACTATTACAAATGATTGATTGTAAATATTGTGGCAGGCATATTCCTTATGATGCCAACGTGTGTCCTTATTGTGGCCGTTCTATTAAAGAACAGAAAGACGTTGCCTCTTCCGATGGCAATTTGGATGAGCAGGATGCTTCCACTTCCACTCAATATGTGGAGCCAATGCCCAACAAGAAGGAGAATACAAATAAATTGCTTTATGTCATCATTGTGATTCTGCTCCTGCTCTTGATGTGTTTTGTTGGCTATTTCCTTTTACATCAGCCATCTGGAAGCGCCACGGATGAAGTGATTCCCACTGACACCACAATGGTGGAAGACCCCAAGGAGGAGAACATACAACAACCAGTAAAACCTGTAAAAACGGGCACGCCGTCGACATCTTCAGCACGCAAAGAAATTGTTGTTAATGGCGAAGGCGTGAGAATGCGTTTCGGGCCGTCATTGAAGGCAGGCTATCTGAAAACTCCACAGGGAGGTACCTTGTCGGTGAACAAAGGTACCCGTCTGCCCTGCGTGGGGGAGGAAGGCGACTGGTACAAGGTGCTGTATAATGGTAAGCAATATTACATGTCGAAGCAATTTTGTTATCCTGCCAAGTAGGAATAAGGCGCTTTTTCACTCATAAGTAGACAGTTATGGCACTGAATTATATTTGGATAGCGCTCTTTGTGCTGGGATTCCTTGTGGGAGTGCTCAAAATGTTGCTGGGCGACTATGAGGCATTGCCGGCAATGATGGATTCCACCTTCGAAATGTCGAAGATGGCTTTCGAGATGTGTCTCGGACTCACCGGCACGCTGACCCTGTGGATGGGTATCCTCAAAATAGGAGAGGACAGCGGCCTCATCGGCCGTCTGGCCCGTTTTCTTAGTCCTGTACTCACCAAACTTTTTCCTGAGATACCGAAAGACCATCCTGCCCTCGGCTCTATCTTCATGAACATCTCGGCCAATATGTTGGGTCTGGATAATGCCGCCACACCTGTGGGACTAAAGGCCATGCAGGAGTTGCAGTCTATAAACAAAGACAAAGATACAGCCAGCAACTCCATGATTATGTTCCTCACTCTCAACACATCGGGACTGACCATCATACCTGTCTCTATAATGGCCTATCGTGCCAAGGCAGGAGCTGCCGACCCAACTGATGTGTTCATTCCCCTTTTGCTCACCACAATGGTGTCTTCGGTCGTGGGATTGATAGTGTGCTCACTGTATCAGCGCATCAATCTTTTCAACAGATACATCCTGCTCATGTTGCTTGTGATAGCAGGTTTTGTGGCCGGTCTCTTCACACTCATTTTCGGAATGGACAATGAGCAAGTGCAGCAGTTCTGCCGACTGCTCACAAGTGGAATGATATTGGGTGCCATAATGATCTTCATCTGTTCCGGATGGAGGAAAAAACTCAATGTATACAATTCTTTTATTGAAGGTGCAAAAGGCGGATTCGATGTGGCAGTACGGCTTATTCCCTATTGCGTGGCCATTTTGGCAGCTGTAGGGGTATTTAGAGCATCAGGAGGATTGGAAATGCTGCAACATGCAGTGGAACGGGGCGTTACAGCTATGGGACTAAACAGCGACTTTGTGGGCGCACTGCCTGTGGCATTGATGAAACCACTCAGCGGTCCTGGGGCACGTGGTATGATGCTCGACTGCTTCGCACATTTCGGCCCAGATTCCTTTGTGGGGCATCTTGCCAGTGTGATGCAAGGTTGCACCGACACAACTTTCTATATACTTGCTGTTTATTTCGGCAGTGTAGGTATAAAAAAATACCGTTACTCGGTGGCCTGCGGCTTATCAGCTGATATTGCCGGCATGATAGCAGCCGTGTGCTTCAGCTATTTCTTCTTCGGATAGAAGTATCCAAAATGTCAACATACAGCGTATGCAGTGGACTGACAGAATCAGGCAAGTGAAGATAATCCTTGTAGTGGCAGCGGTTTTTATTGCTGTCGCATCACTCTTCATCTCCAATTATCTGGTTCGTGACCTGTATGCTGAGGAAAGAACCAAAATGGAAGTGTGGGCAGAGGCCATGCGTACGTTCAATATGGCTGATGAGAACACCGACTTGAACCTGGTGCTGAAGGTTATGGATGAGAACTACACCATCCCTGTGATTGTGCTCGACAGTGCCGGACATGTTACTACCTATAGAAATTTGAAAATCAAGGGAAAGAACCAAGACGACAGTATGGCTTTTGTCACGGAGAAGGGCCATCGTCTGCTTGCCAAGGACATGTATGTGCGCATCTATCTTGACGAGGGAGTAAAACCAGAGGGCGACTACATCGATGTGTGCTATGATGACTCTGTAATGATAAAACGTCTCTCTGCGTGGCCTTTTGTGCAGTTGGGCGTAGTGATGGTGTTTGTGGTGGTGGCCATATTTGCCTTGCTCACCTCTAAACGTGCCGAACAGAACAAGGTGTGGGTAGGTCTGTCGAAAGAAACCGCACACCAATTGGGTACGCCTATTTCCAGCCTCATGGCATGGACTGAGATACTGAAGGAGAATTATCCCGATGATGACCTTCTTCCGGAGATGGACAAGGATGTGCAGCGCCTCCAACTCATAGCCGACCGATTCTCGAAAATCGGTTCAATGCCCGAACTGAACAGTTCGAGCCTGAACCATGTGGTTGACCATGTGGTTGACTATATGGGCCGCCGCACCTCAGCCAAGGTGACGATGGCGAAAGAGATGCCTGAGGAGGACTTGATAGTGAAAATTAACCCATCACTTTTCGAGTGGGTGATAGAAAACCTCTGCAAGAATGCTGTAGATGCTATGGAGGGCGCAGGCACCATTACCTTGCATGCTGAAAAGGTGGGCGGTAAAGTGGTGATAGACGTGACCGATACCGGTAAAGGAATCCGTAAGAAGGATTTGCACAATGTGTTCACGCCCGGATTCACCACCAAGAAAAGAGGGTGGGGACTTGGACTGTCGCTTGCCAAGCGTATCATCGAGGAATACCACCGCGGACGCATCTATGTGAAAAACTCCGAATTGGGTAAAGGCACCACTTTCCGCATCGAATTAAGATGCGACGAGGAGTAGACGTAACACCTTGATGCCCCACGGTTAGCAAAACAATAGAAAAAATCCCCAATAAAGGGTGGTAAAAAGCCATATTTTCAGATACAAAAAGAAAAAAAACTTGTGAAAATCACGTATTTGGAAAAATATTTGTAACTTTGCACCCCAATATGGAAAGTTTGACTACCTTTGATATAGACTTGAAAAACTTGAAAGATGAAGTGACAGAATTTCATTTCAAGTTCGATGATGATTTCTTCAAAGAAATCCAAGGGACAGAGGTAGAAGGCGGAGATTTGTCGGGTATGCTGCGAATCACCAAAGCCAGCACGGTGTTCGCACTCGACTTCCAAGCTGAAGGCAATGTCACTGTGACGTGCGACAGGTGCCTGGATCCTATGCAACAACCAATCTCGGCTGTTGGAAGGCTCAGCGCACGGTTTGGTACTGAATATTCCGAGGAAGACGATGTGATAGTCGTCCCGCTGGAGACAGGAATACTGAATGTGGCATGGCATTTTTATGAGTTTATCGCACTGGCAGTACCTGTGAGGCATGTTCACGCCGATGGCGAATGCAATGCGGAGATGATTGACAGCCTGAAGAAATGGACAATGGAGGAAGGGCAGAGTCCGGCTCAGAACGACCCGCGATGGAAAGATTTGGAAAAACTGAAAACAATAATTAAAGATTAACAAAAATGGCACATCCTAAAAGAAGACAGTCAAAGACTCGTACACTGAAAAGAAGAACCCATGACAAGGCTGAGGCCCCTACATTGGCAGTATGCCCCAACTGCGGCGCTTACTATGTGTATCACACAGTTTGTGCAACATGTGGATACTATAGAGGCAAAGTGGCTATTGTGAAGGAAACAGCTGAATAATGGGTAAGACAAAAGCGATAATCACCGGAATTGGTGGATACGTCCCTGAGTATGTTCTCAATAATGATGAGATTTCAAGGATGGTGGAAACCAACGACGAGTGGATTATGACGCGTGTCGGCATAAAGGAGCGCCGTATCCTTGCAGAAGAAGGACTCGGCACTTCTTATATGGCCCGAAAAGCAGCAAGAATGGCCATAGATAAGAGTAGGGTGAATCCCGACTCTATTGACGCGGTCATTTTGGCTACTTCCACGGCCGACTATCATTTCCCCTCAACCGCTTCTATCGTATTGGGCAAGTTGGGACTCCGCAATGCTTACGCTTTCGACTATTGGGGAGCTTGTTGTGGTTTTCTATACGCACTCGATACGGCAGCTTGCATGATAGAGAGCGGACGCTACAAGAGTATCTTGGTAATAGGTGCCGACAAAATGTCGTCCATGGTCGATTATAAAGACCGTGCCACTTGTCCCCTTTTTGGCGATGGCGCAGGCGCTGTTGTCCTTCAGGCATCTGAGGATGAGGAGATGGGTTATGTTGACTCCTATTTCAGAACTGATGGCAAAGGACTGCCTTTCCTTCACATGAAGGCTGGCGGCTCAGTTTGCCCACCCTCACATTTTACAGTCGACCATCGTCTGCATTTCATCTATCAGGAAGGCAGAACGGTCTTCCGTTATGCAGTGACCAATATGAGTGATGATTGTGCCCTTATTGCCGAACGCAACGGTCTTAACAAGGACAATATCACATGGGTGGTGCCCCACCAGGCCAATATGCGCATCATTGAAGCCGTGGCGAAAAGACTGGATCTCCCGTTGAGCCAGGTGATGGTGAATATTGAGCGTTACGGCAACACCAGCGCAGCCACTATACCACTCGCTCTTTGGGATTATGAGAACCGTCTGCATAGAGGCGACAATATCATCCTTACTGCTTTTGGGGCTGGATTCGTGCATGGAGCGTCTTATCTGAGATGGGCTTACGACGGTGCGACCGCAGCTGCTCCGACCAAGTAAAACTATTCACTGTACAAGCGCATCCTTCTTATGAAACGATGCGTTTTTTCTTTTTATATACTATACATATATGCATAAAGCAGGTTTTGTCAATATCGTAGGCAATCCCAATGTAGGCAAGAGTACCCTCATGAATCAACTCGTGGGAGAACGTATCAGCATAGCTACTTTCAAGGCACAGACGACACGTCACCGCATAATGGGAATTGTAAATACTCCCGATATGCAGATTGTGTTCAGTGACACCCCTGGAGTACTGAAACCCAACTACAAGCTGCAAGAGTCGATGCTTGCTTTCTCTGAGAGTGCCTTGGCCGATGCCGATGTGTTGCTCTATGTGACCGATGTGGTGGAGAACCCAGAGAAAAACATGGAGTTTTTGGAAAAAGTGCAAAAGATGAATGTGCCCATCATACTGCTTATCAACAAGATTGACAATTTGGCCACAGCTTCGGATGGCAAGCAGAAAGGCGGAGCGCAGGAAAAGTTGGGCGACCTTGTGGAGCGATGGAGCAAGTTGCTGCCCCAAGCAGAGATTCTGCCGATCTCGGCAAAGAACAAGTTTGGTGTCGACATGCTGTTGCGCCGTATTCAGGAACTCTTGCCTGAAAGTCCGGCCTATTTCGACAAAGACCAACTCACTGACAAACCAGCCCGCTTCTTCGTATCGGAAATCATCCGTGAGAAGATACTCCTCTATTACGATAAGGAAATACCCTACTCGGTGGAGGTGAGCGTGGAGAGTTTCAAGGAAACGGAGAAAAATATCCACATCAGGGCCATCATCTATGTGGAGCGCGAAAGCCAGAAGGGCATTATCATAGGACATCAAGGCTATGCGCTAAAAAAACTGGGCACAGAGGCACGCAAGTCGTTAGAGCGTTTCTTCGGCAAAGACATCTTCCTGGAAACCTATGTCAAGGTGGACAAGGACTGGCGCTCATCCCAGCGTGAGCTCGATGCATTCGGCTACAATCCTGAGTGACCTATTCCGGCCAGACAGGAACTATAGAATTCAGGCAATAAGAAAATGAGATTATGGCAAATTTAGTAGCAATAGTAGGACGCCCCAACGTGGGCAAATCAACGCTCTTCAACCGCCTCACCAAAACACGCAGTGCCATAGTGAGCGAGGAGGCCGGCACCACACGCGACAGGCAATACGGCAAATGTGAGTGGTGCGGAAAGGAATTCTCTGTGGTCGACACTGGGGGATGGGTGGTGAATTCAGACGATGTTTTCGAGGAGGAGATACGAAAGCAAGTGATGATAGCCACAGAAGAGGCCGATCTGGTGCTCTTTTTGGTGGACGTGACCAACGGCCTGACCGATTGGGACAGTGATGTGGCCATGATACTGCGCAAAGCAAAACTGCCTGTGCTGCTTGTGGCCAACAAGGTGGACAACAATGTGCAGCGCTACGATGCCGCCGAGTTCTACAAGCTGGGACTGGGCGAACCTTACTGTATCAGTGCCGCCACTGGAGGCGGTACTGGCGACCTGCTCGATATCGTGGTGGAGAAACTGAAAGTGAGTGACGGCGAACTGATAGAGGAAGGCATACCGCGTTTTGCTGTGGTGGGACGTCCTAATGCTGGCAAAAGCAGCCTCATCAATGCCTTTATCGGTGAAGACCGCCATATTGTGACCGAGATAGCCGGTACCACACGCGACAGTATCTATACCCGTTATGACAAGTTCGGCTTCGATTTCTATCTGGTCGATACTGCAGGCATACGCCGCAAGAACAAGGTGACAGAAAACTTGGAGTTCTACTCGGTGATGCGAAGCATCAGGGCGATAGAGAATTCGGATGTGTGTATACTGATGATTGATGCCACAAGAGGCATTGAGGCACAGGACATGAACATCTTCCAGCTTATACAGAAAAACAACAAGTCGCTTGTGGTGGTGGTGAACAAATGGGACCTCGTGGAGGAGAAGAACCAGAAGGTGATAGACACCTTTGAGAATGCCATACGCAACAGAATGGCACCTTTCACAGATTTTCCCATCATCTTTGCCTCTGCACTTACCAAGCAGCGCATTTTCCGTGTGCTCGAGATGGCCAAGCAGGTATACCTGAACCGGACTGCCAAAGTGGGAACCAGCAAACTCAATGAGGTTATGCTGCCCTTAATAGAGGCCTATCCGCCACCATCGGTAAAAGGTAAGTACATCAAGATAAAATATTGCATGCAACTGCCCAACACGCAGATACCCTCATTTGTGTTCTACGCCAATCTGCCTCAGTATGTAAAAGAACCATACAAACGCTTCCTTGAGAACAAAATCAGGGAAAACTGGCAGATGACGGGTTGTCCTATCAACATCTTCATCAGACAGAAATAAAACACCGTTTATGAGAAAGGCATGGTGGGCGCTCTGCGCAGTATTCGTACTGACATGGTGTGTGGCCGGCTGCAACAAGCCCGATAAGGCTCAAGTGGCCGCGCATACGGCAAAATGCTATTATGACTATCTGCTTGAGGGAAAATACAGTGATTTTGTGGCCGGACTGTATCACGATGGAGAAATAAGCGGAACCTACCGCTCACAGTTGGAAGCGAATGCCAAAATGTTTATCGCCCAACTGAATACATGGCGGTCGGGACTGGTGGCTGTTGACATAGACAGTGCTTCGGCTGACAATGATGCCAGAAGTGCGGATGTGTACCTGATCTTCCACTATGGCGACAGTACCCGTGAGCGGGTGCTTGTGCCCATGGTGGAGAAAGACGGGCTCTGGCTTATGCGTTAGTGTGGCCGGGATGTTCCTCGTGTTCCACTTGCCTTACTTTCTTGAACAAATCGGAAGCGAAGACCAGGTCGTTAAGGGCCTGGTTTTCTGCGTCCATCACATTGTCCTTAGTGCCCTGCCATTCCTTTCTTCCTTTATAAATAAAAATGATGTTCTCCCCAATGCCCATCACCGAATTCATGTCATGCGTGTTGATGATGGTGGTGGTGTTGTATTCCTTGGTGATGCCGCTTAGTAATTCGTCGATGATGAGCGATGTTTTTGGGTCAAGGCCAGAGTTTGGCTCATCGCAGAAAAGGTACTGCGGATTGAGAGAAATGGCTCTCGCTATGGCCACACGTTTCTGCATACCTCCCGACAACTCACCGGGAAACTTCTGTTGCGCGTCAATCAGATTCACACGGTCAAGGCAGTCTTGTGCCCGGCGCACACGTTCCCTGTAGTTCATGTTGGAGAACATGTCAAGGGGGAACATCACGTTCTCAAGCACACTTAGAGAGTCGAAGAGGGCAGCCCCTTGGAAAATCATGCCCATCTCACGTCTTAACAGCAGTTTCTCACGTTTGCTCATGCCGATGAAGTCACGGCCGTCGTAAAGCACCTCGCCTGAGGTAGGGTCGAGTAGACCTACCAGGTTTTTCATGAGCACAGTCTTTCCCGAGCCGCTTTGGCCGATAATCAGGTTGGTCTTGCCGTTCTCAAAAACAGCATTGATATCGGTGAGCACTTCCTTGTCTTCGAATGATTTGTAAAGATGTCGGGCTTCTATCATGGTCAGGAGAGCAATTGAGTGAGAAAAACGTCGGAGAACAGTATCAGCACACTGCTGGTCACAACAGCATTCGTGCTGGCCTTGCCCACTTCAACAGAACCGCCTTCTACATAATAGCCGCAGAAGGACGAAACACTGGAGATGATGAAGGCAAAGACGGTGCTTTTGATGATGCTCATCCACATGAACCAAGGGTTGAAGTCGTGCTGCAAACCAATCGTGAGGTCTTCTGGACTCAGTACATGTCCGATATAGGCGGTGGCATAGGCACCCAAAATGCCGGTGGCGGCACTGAATATCACGAGAAAAGGCATAATGGTAATCATACCTAGAATTTTTGGCAGTATCAGGTAGCTGGCTGAGTTTACACCCATGATGTCGAGAGCGTCAATCTGTTGTGTCACACGCATGGTGCCCAGTTCCGATGCTATGTTGCTACCCACTTTGCCTGCAAGAATCAGGCACATGATGGAGGAGGAAAACTCAAGAAGCATAATCTCGCGGGTGGTGTAGCCGGTCACAAACTTAGGCATCCACGGACTCTGGATGTTCAGTTTCATCTGGATGCAGATTACAGCACCTATGAAGAAGGAAATCAGCAACACTATGCCCACGGAATCGACACCCAATGCCGACATCTCCTTGACATATTTCTTGCCAAACATCCGTATTTTCTCAGGACGGGAGAAAGTCTTGCCCATCAGGATAAGGTATTTTCCAAAAGTATGGAGATATTTAAATAACAGCATCCAATATAATTGTTGTAACGAATACAGTGCAAACCGAAAGCAAAACAAAATGATAATTTGTCCTTTTGCCGAGGTGCCTGCTATCTCATGCAAAAATACGCAAAAAACGAAAGAAACTAAAATATATATGAAAGTTTTTGGCTGATTTAACCGTTTTGGCAAATTATTTGCTATTTTTGCACATTAGATGGAAGACAATATTACATATACATCTATGCCGGATGAAAATGGTGGCATGGTGCTGCGGACAGAAGGCCTGGTGAAACGATATGGCAAACGCACTGTGGTGAACGACGTTTCTATCAATGTGCGTCAGGGTGAGATTGTGGGACTTCTTGGTCCAAACGGTGCAGGAAAAACCACTTCGTTTTATATGACCACCGGGCTCATCGTGCCTAATGCCGGACATATCTATCTGAATGAAAAAGATATCACCCAATATCCTGTATACAAACGTGCACGCGCAGGCATAGGCTATCTGCCACAAGAGGCCAGTGTGTTTAGGAAAATGAGTGTTGAGGACAATATCCTGTCAGTTTTGGAGATGACCAATCTGAACCGTCAGCAGCAGATGGAGAAACTGGAGAGTCTGATTGCGGAGTTCCGGCTTACCAAGGTTCGTAGGAACAAGGGTGACCAACTCTCTGGTGGTGAGCGCCGACGCACAGAAATCGCCCGTTGTCTTGCCATCGACCCCAAGTTTATCATGCTCGACGAACCTTTTGCCGGTGTCGATCCCATTGCCGTGGAAGATATCCAGCATATCGTTTGGCGGCTGAAATACCGTAATATAGGCATCCTTATCACCGACCATAATGTGCAGGAGACTCTTACTATCACCGACCGTGCCTACCTGCTCTTTGAGGGCCGCATCCTGTTTCAGGGCAAACCCGAGGAGTTGGCTTCTAACAAGGTGGTTCGTGAAAAGTACCTCAGCAACAGTTTTGTTCTCAGGAAAAAAGACTTCCAGACCATTGATGAGGAACGAAAGGCACGAGAACAGGGCATGGAAGGTTGATGCAGAGACAATTAAGCGTCAAATAGGTTAAAAAATCAAATTTTTATTGTAGATGTTAGGTGTTTGCATTAAATATCAGTAATTTTGCAGTCCGTTTGCCTTGATGTGAAGTCAGGGGCAAAACATAGAATCACAAAATAACACAAGTATAAATAGAAGATGAAAATTACGTTTGAGAATCCTGACAAGATCAATGGACTCATGACATTGACAGTGGAGCAGGAGGATTACAAGGAGAATGTTGAGAAAGAATTGAAAAAACTGCGCAAGCAAGCCAAAGTTCCTGGATTCCGTCCCGGTATGGTGCCAATGGGACTGATCAAGAGACAGTATGGCATGGCCGCAAAAATGGACGTCATCAATAAGCTTGTTGGTGAGAAAATGTACGGATATATCCGTGAGAACAATATCCAAATGCTTGGCGAGCCGCTCCCCTCAAGTAAGCAGGAACCCCAGGATTTGGAGAACGACGGAACCCTTACCTTTGTCTTTGACATAGCTGTTGCCCCCGAATTCTCTGTGACGCTTGACAAAGCTGATGCAGTGTCCTATTATAAACTGATAATTGACGATGAACTCATTGACCGCCAGATGGATGCCTATGCCTCCCGCTATGGCCATTATGACAAGGTGGAGACCTTTGACCCTGAACAGCGCGATATGCTGAAAGGTGATATCCGCGAACTGGATGCTGACGGTAACACATTAGAGAACGGTATAACTGTGGCTGATGCTGTGCTTATGCCGCAGTACATCAAAGTGGACGAGCAAAAAGAACTCTTCCAGGGAGCCAAACTTGGTGACATCATCACTTTCAACCCCCGCAAAGCATATCCTGACAACGATGCCGAGGTGTCGTCGCTCCTAAAGATTGACCGTGAAAAGGTGGGTGAGCATACAGGTGACTTCAGTTATCAGGTGACAGAAATATCACGCTACGTGAAGGCTCCTGTCAACCAGGAACTTTTCGATAATGTTTACGGCACTGGCAATGTGGCCGATGAGACAGCATTCCGTGCGCGCATTGCCGAGGAACTTGGCGCCCAACTGGCGGTGGAGAGCGATTTCCGTTTCCTGCGCGATGTGAGATCTTATGCTGAGAACAAGGTGGGTGAACTGGTGTTCCCGGAGGAACTGCTCAAGAGAGTGATGAAGGAAAACAACAAGGACAAGGAAGACGACTTCGTAGAGAAGAATTTCGAAGGCAGTATCCGTGAACTGAAGTGGCATCTCATCAAGGAGCAGCTCGTTGAGGCAAACAAGGTTCAGATAAACGATGATGATGTGAAGAAAGTGGCTGTGGAAGACGCACGCATGCAGTTTGCCCAGTATGGAATGACACAGGTTCCGGATGAGTATCTGGAGAATTATGCCAGTGATATGCTCAAGAAAAAGGAAAATGTCAATGCTTATGTAGACCGTGCTGTTGACAGAGCCCTGATGCTGGCTTTGAAAAATGCGGTGCATCTTGATGTGAAAGAGGTCACATTGGATGAATTCCGTGCTTTGAACTAATAATAATCGATTTTTTTGCAAAAAAATCAGTTTTATAACGAGGTTGCCGACTTTTTTTTGTATCTTTGTTCCAATGAACAAAAACAGAAGAGGTCGACAACCTCTTTTGTTGTCAATATATAAATTTAAAGATGAACGATTTTAGAAAATATGCTACAAAGCATTTGGGTATCAATGGCCAGGTGCTTGATGATGTGATGAGCGTACAGTCACAGTACCTGAATCCTTATATTCTTGAGGAAAGAACTCTCAATGTGACACAGATGGACGTGTTCTCAAGACTGATGATGGACCGCATTATCTTCCTTGGCACACAGATAGACGATTACACCGCCAATACACTGCAGGCACAACTCCTGTATCTTGACTCGGTAGACAACACCAAGGACATTTCCATCTATATCAACTCGCCAGGCGGAAGCGTGACTGCCGGACTCGGCATTTATGACACCATGCAGTTTATTTCTTGCAATGTCAGTACCATCTGCACAGGCATGGCTGCATCGATGGCTGCTGTGCTGCTCGTTGCCGGCGCCGAGGGAAAACGCTCAGCCTTGCCACACAGCCGCGTGATGATTCACCAGCCCCTCGGTGGCGTGCAGGGACAGGCTTCGGATATTGAGATTGAGGCCAGGGAGATACAGAAGTTCAAGAAAGAGTTGTATACCATCATTTCCGAACATTCACATCAGCCTTATGACAAAGTATGGAACGACTCTGACCGCAACTATTGGATGACAGCAGAGGAGGCCCGTGAATACGGAATGATTGACCGGGTGCTAAAAAGCAAAGGTTGACAATGAAAAAGCAGTGCAACTTCTGTGGAAGAAGTGAGAAGGAGGTGCGTCTGCTCATCACGGGTATCAATGGCTTTATCTGTGAGGACTGCGCAGTGAGGGCTGGCGAAATTGTGAAGGAGTCGGGCATACTGGGCAATGGCAAGAGTACGGGTGCTCCGTTTAAACTCAAAAAAGTGCCCAAACCGCTTGAGATAAAAAATCACCTCGACCAGTATGTGATAGGCCAGGATGAGGCCAAGCGCTTCCTCTCAGTGGCCGTTTACAACCACTACAAACGTCTCCAGCAGCCCGAATCCGATGACGGTGTGGAGATTGAGAAGAGCAACATCATCATGGTGGGCAGTACGGGCACCGGAAAGACGCTGTTGGCACGTACCATAGCGCGGATGCTCGATGTGCCTTTCACCATAGTTGATGCCACTGTGTTCACTGAGGCAGGTTATGTGGGCGAGGATGTGGAAAGTATCCTTTCCCGTCTGCTGCAGGTGGCCGACTATGACCTCGAAGCCGCTCAGCGGGGCATTGTCTTTATCGATGAGATTGACAAGATAGCCAGAAAGAGCGACAACCCCTCCATCACACGTGATGTGAGCGGTGAGGGGGTGCAGCAGGGCTTGCTCAAACTACTTGAGGGCACGATGGTGAATGTGCCGCCAAAAGGCGGCCGCAAGCACCCTGATCAGGATTATATCCATGTCGACACTCGCAATATCCTGTTTATCTGCGGTGGAGCCTTCGATGGAATAGAGCGAAAAATAGCACAGCGGCTTAACACCCATGTGGTGGGTTTTGAGTCCGTGCAGAATGTGCGCAAGATTGATAAGGAAGACCTCATGAAGTATATCTTGCCGCAGGACCTCAAGTCATTCGGACTGATTCCTGAGATTATTGGCCGCTTGCCTGTGCTCACCTATCTCAACCCGCTGAATCGTGATGCTCTCAAGCGAATACTTTTGGAGCCGAAAAACTCGATAGTGAAACAGTATGTCAAGCTCTTCGAGATGGATGGCAAGAAACTTACCTTTACCGAGGATGCTCTCGATTTTATTGTCGACAAGGCGGTGGAGTATAAGTTGGGAGCACGTGGACTTCGGTCTATCGTAGAGTCGGTGATGATGGACGCCATGTTTGAAATGCCGTCCAAACGCACCAAAAACTTTGAAGTGACAAAAGAATATGTAAAGCAGCAACTCGACAAATCGCGCCTCGCCAGTTGAGCTGGCTGCTGCCTTATTAAAAGAGATGAAAACACACCATGAGACCAGAAGCTAACCTTACAGAGCAATTGAAACGCTATTTCGGCTTTGACAAGTTCAAGGGCGATCAGGAAGCTATTATCCAGAATGTACTGGCGGGTAATGACACCTTTGTGCTGATGCCTACAGGAGGAGGTAAGTCGCTTTGCTATCAGCTGCCCTCCCTTATCATGGAGGGAACAGCCATAGTCATTTCTCCCTTGATATCCTTGATGAAAAATCAAGTGGATGTGGTCAATTCAATGAGTGAGGAGGATGGTGTGGCACACTATCTGAACTCCTCGCTCAATAAAGCGGCGATAGACCAGGTAAAGGCGGATATATTGGCCAAGAAAACAAAATTGCTTTATGTGGCTCCCGAGTCGCTCAACAAGGACGATAACGTGGAGTTTCTGAAAATGGTCAAAATCTCTTTTTATGCTATTGACGAGGCACACTGTATCTCAGAGTGGGGACACGACTTCCGGCCTGAGTACCGAAATATCCGTCCCACTATCCAACGGATAGGCAATGCTCCTGTCATTGCACTTACCGCCACTGCCACCGACAAGGTACGAACCGATATCAAGAAAAGCCTTGGCATAGTTGATGCCAAGGAGTTCAAGAGTTCGTTCAACCGTCCGAATCTCTATTATGAGGTGCGGCAGAAAGCCAAAGACATTGATAAGCAGATTATCAAGTATGTAAAGCAGAATCCAGGTAAGAGCGGCATCGTGTATTGTCTTTCGCGGAAGAAAGTGGAGGAACTGGCCGCTGTGCTGTGCGCCAACGATATCAAAGCGGCTCCCTATCATGCCGGATTGGAGTCGACGGTGCGCTCAGCCACACAAGACGATTTCCTCATGGAGAAAATAGATGTGATTGTGGCCACTATTGCCTTTGGCATGGGTATCGACAAGCCGGATGTGCGCTTTGTCATCCACTACGATATACCCAAGAGCCTGGAAGGTTATTACCAGGAAACAGGACGTGCCGGACGTGACGGGGGAGAGGGCAAGTGTATCACCTTCTATGCCTACAATGACTTGCAGAAGCTGGAAAAGTTTATGGAGCGTAAGCCGGTGTCGGAACAGGACATAGGGCGCCAGCTCTTGCAGGAAACTGCAGCCTACGCCGAGTCGTCGGTGTGCAGACGTAAGATGCTGCTTCACTATTTCGGCGAGGTTTATCCTCACGACAACTGCGGCAACTGCGACAATTGCCTGCACCCAAAAGAGCGCATCGACGCCCGCGAGGCTTTGCTTATCATACTGAAAGTTGTGGCGCAGCTGAAGGAGAATTTCCGCTCCGACTATATCATCGATTTCGTAAAGGGAGTGGCAAGCGAAGACATCACCTCGCATAAGCATGATGAGCTCGATTCGTTCGGAGCCGGTGAGGATGAGCCGGAGAAGATATGGAATCCCGTGATACGCCAAGCCCTTATAGCCGGCTATCTCAAGAAGGATGTGGAAAATTATGGAATACTGAAACTCACCGCTGCAGGCAAACGGTTCATAGCCAATCCCGTAGACTTTCAGATTGTGGAGGATACGGAATTCAAGGACTTTAATGATGAGATCCGTATGGATGGCGGAACCGGTGCTCTTGATGAGGAACTCTTCTCCATGCTCAAGGATTTGCGGCGCTCGATGGCAAAGAGACTCCAAATTCCGCCTTATGTCATCTTCCAAGATCCTTCGCTTGAACAGATGGCCACCATGTATCCCGTGACACAAGATGAACTGCTCAATATTCAGGGGGTCGGAACAGGCAAGGCAAAGAAGTATGGCAAGGAGTTTTGCGAACTGATAAAGCGCCATTGCGATGAGAACGAGATAGAGCGCTCCGAGGATTTGAGAGTGCGTACGGTGGCCAAGAAATCGTTGTTGAAGGTGAAGATTATCCAAGGCATTGACCGTAAGGTGGCTCTTGATGACATAGCACGCGCGCAAGGGCTTGATATGGACTCGCTTATTACAGAGATTGAGGGTATTGTGTATAGCGGCACCAAACTGAATATCGATTACTATATCGATGACACAATGGACGAGGACCACGTAGATGACATATACGACTACTTTATTGACAGTGAGACCGACAATCTCGATGATGCTATCGATGAACTGGGCGAAGACTGTACAGAAGAGGAAATCCGGCTCGTGAGAATCAAGTTCCTTTCCGAACTTGCCAATTAGGCAGCCTGTGTCATTCTGTTGATAGTGCAATCCACACCTATGGTGAGTCTTCCGAAGGTGTGGATTGCACGTTAAAACGTATTAATTCGCTAAGAAAAACTGCAAAAGCACCTTCCTTCTGAATTTTTATTGCTAATTTTGCACGCAATAAATTTTAAAGTAATCGTATGTCATCATTTGTTGCAGATAAAATTGTGATGGACGGTCTCACTTTCGACGATGTCCTCTTGATTCCCGCTTATTCTGAAGTGTTGCCCAAGTCGGTGTCCCTGTGTAGCAGGTTCTCCCGAAATATAAGGCTTAATATTCCTTTCGTTACAGCTGCCATGGATACAGTGACGGAATCGTCCATGGCTATAGCCATAGCACGTGAGGGAGGTATCGGTGTGATTCACAAGAATATGTCGATAGAAGAACAGGCCCGTCAGGTGGCTATCGTGAAGCGGGCTGAAAACGGTATGATTTATGACCCTGTAACTATCCGCAAAGGCAGCACGGTGCGTGAGGCTCTCAATATGATGGCCGAGTACCATATAGGCGGTATCCCCGTAGTCGATGAGAAAAATCGCCTCGTAGGCATCGTCACCAATAGAGACCTGCGTTTTGAACAGCGTCTTGACAGGATGATTGATGATGTGATGACAAGCAAGAATCTGGTTACTACCGATCAGAAAACCGATCTTGCCGCCGCCGCACAGATCTTGCAGCTGAACAAGATAGAGAAACTGCCGGTTGTGGACAAAGACAACCATCTTGTGGGTCTTATCACCTATAAGGACATAACAAAGGCCAAGGACAAGCCCATGGCATGCAAGGATGAGAAGGGCCGTCTGCGTGTCGCAGCCGGTGTCGGTGTTACTGTCGATACCATGGACCGTATCGGTGCCTTGGTCGAGGCTGGTGCCGATGCTATCGTCATCGACACTGCACACGGACATTCAAAGTCGGTGGTGGAGAAGCTGGTCGAGGCCAAGAAACAATTTACCAACATTGATATCGTGGTGGGCAACGTGGCCACCGGTGACGCAGCACGCATGCTTGTTGACAATGGCGCAGATGCCATAAAGGTGGGCATAGGTCCAGGTTCCATCTGCACCACCCGCGTGGTGGCAGGTGTGGGTGTGCCCCAACTCAGTGCTGTCTACGATGTTTTCATGGCTTTGAAAGGCACCGATGTGCCTCTTATCGCCGATGGCGGCCTGCGCTATTCAGGCGATGTGGTGAAAGCCTTGGCGGCAGGCGGCAGCAGTGTGATGATTGGCTCGTTGGTGGCTGGCACAGAGGAGAGTCCTGGCGACACCATTATTTTCAACGGACGCAAATTCAAGAGCTACCGCGGCATGGGCAGTCTTGAGGCTATGGAGAATGGTTCCAAAGACCGCTATTTCCAGAGTGGCACCAAGGATGTGAAGAAGCTTGTTCCGGAGGGTATCGCTGGCCGTGTGCCTTATAAGGGCACGGTGCAAGAGGTGATATATCAGCTTACAGGCGGACTTCGCTCAGGTATGGGCTATTGCGGTGCCGCCGACATCGAGCAGCTGCACAATGCCAAGTTCACCCGTATCACCAATGCCGGCGTGATGGAGAGCCATCCCCACGACATCACCATCACCAGTGAGGCTCCCAATTATTCCAGACCAGAATAAATGTTGACAAATAAATCATATATTATAGTGTTATGAGAAAAAACCTGTTTACCTTGGTGATGCTGTTTGTCGGTGTTATGGCTTTTGCCCAGACCGACGATCCTGTCATCATGGTTATCAACGGCCAACCTGTCACCCGTTCAGAATTCGAATATTCCTACAATAAGAACAACTCTGAAGGCGTGATTGAGAAAAAAACGGTAGAGGAGTACGTAGACCTTTTTGTCAATTACAAACTGAAGGTGGCTGCAGCACTTGATGCACACTTCGACACCTTGTCTTCCTTCCGTCGCGAGTTCCTGCAGTACCGTGACCAGCAGATACGGCCTTCTTTTATAGATGACTCTGACTTGGAAAAGGAGGCACGCAATATCTATGACCGCACCCAGCATTATGTCGATTCTCTGGGCGGCCTGGTCAATGTTTCACATATTCTTATACGACTTGACCAGAAAGCCACACCACAGGAGCAGAATGAGGCACGGATGAGGGCCGACTCAATTTACAATGCTATCAAGGGTGGAAGTGATTTTGCGGAGATGGCTACCAAATACTCTGCCGATCCTGGTTCAGCCAAGCGTGGAGGTAATCTCAATTGGATTCAGCCCGGAACGACGGTGGCTGAGTTCGAAAAAGCCGCATGGGCTCTTCAGAAAGGGGAAATGAGTGCTCCTGTACAGTCGCCCTTTGGTTTCCACATCATCAAGATGGAAGACCGCAAGATGTTCTTGCCGTTTGATTCACTGAAATCAGATATCCTCACTTTCATAGATCGCCGAGGCCTGCGTGATAAGATTATCGATGACAAGATTCACGAAATCGTGGCTTCCAATGCCTCCCTCACTCAAGAGGAGTTGATGGACCAGCGTGCTCAAGAGATGGCTGCTCAGGACTCTGATCTGGAGAACCTGATACGTGAGTATCATGACGGCTTGCTGCTTTATGAAATCAGCAACCGCGAAGTGTGGGAAAAAGCCGCAAAAGATGAGAAGGGTCTTGAGGAGTATTTCAAGAAACACAAGAAAAACTATACTTGGGACAGCCCGAGATTCAAGGGCATTGCTTATCATGTGAAAGACAAGGCCGATGTGAAGGCTGTGAAGAATTGTGTGAAAAAGTTGCCTTTTGAAGAGTGGAATGAGAAGCTGCGCACCACATTCAATGGTGATTCCGTTATACGCATCCGTGTAGTGAAAGGTATCTTCAAGGAAGGAGACAACCCCTTGGTGGACAGAGAAATCTTCAAGAAGAATGTTGAGGTAAAGCCTACCAAGGACTATCCAATCGATGCTGTTTACGGAAAGAAAATCAAGGCGCCTCAGAATTATGCCGATGTGCGTGGTCAGGTGACTGCCGACTATCAGGATGAGCTGGAAAAAGCTTGGGTGGCCTCGCTCCGCCAGCGTTATTCTGTCAATGTGAAAAAGGATGTGTTGGCAACTGTCAACAAACATTAGCCAACTTTAAGCAATACCCATGAACAAGAATCTGCTTTATATCATCAGCACCGCTTTGGTTGTGGCCGTAGCAGGAAGCATGAGTGCAGGTCGGCTACCGGCATGGAGTCATGCCGCCGCTGATGACTCTACCGCAGCCAAGACCGTTGTGGCCAAACCCAAACCCGCCACCATTGTCGACGAGGTGATTTGGGTGGTGGGCGATGAACCCATCCTCAAGTCGGATGTTGAGGCCATGCGTCTGCAGGCTGAGGCAGAGGGTGTGAATTGGAGCGGCGACCCCGACTGTGTTATTCCGGAGCAGCTGGCTGTTCAGAAGCTGTTTCTGCACCAGGCTGCCATCGACAGTATAGAGGTCACAGAGTCGGACATCTCACAGAGCATAGAGGACCAAATCAACTATTGGATTCAGCTGATTGGCTCGCGTGAGAAACTGGAAGAATACCGTGGGCAGAGTCTCACACAAATGCGTCAGGAGATGCACGATGACTTCAAGAACCGCGAACTTATTCAAAAGATGAAGCAGCAACTTGTGAAGGACATCACTGTGTCGCCGGCTGAAGTGAGAAATTATTTCAAGGACTTGCCAGAAGACAGCATCCCTTTGGTGCCCACTACTGTGGAAGTGCAGATTATCACCAAGCAACCCCGTGTGGAGGCTGAGGAAGTGAATCGTGTGAAAAATGCACTGCGTGAATACACTGACCGTGTGAACCGCGGTGAGACCACATTCGCCACTATGGCGCGCCTTTATTCAGAAGACGGGTCTGCCAGTCAGGGTGGTGAGATTGGTTACACTCCAAGGGCTGCCCTCGACCCTACATTTGCCAATGTGGCCTTCAACCTCACCGATCCCAAAAAAATATCCAAAATCGTGGAGACGGAGTTTGGCTACCACATCATACAGCTCATTGACCGGCGAGGCGAACGTATCAATGTGCGTCACATCCTGCTTAAACCACGCATTTCGTCGGAGGCACTCAAACAGGCTGCTGTCAGGTTGGATTCAGTGGCTGATGATATTCGTGCAGGGAAATTCTCATTTGACGAGGCTGCCACATATATCTCCGATGATAAGGACACAAAGAGCAACCATGGACTGATGGCCAATGCCAGTGATAATATGAGAACATCGAGATTCCGCATGCAGGATCTGCCTACCGAGATAGCCCGCGAGGTGGAGAAGCTGCAGGTGGGTGAAATCTCGAAGGCTTTTGACATGATCAACTCGAAAGGCAAAAAGGTCACCGCTATTGTGCTGCTCAAGTCGCGCACTGACAGCCACCGTGCCACTATCACCGAGGATTTCCAAACCATGAAGGACGTGGTGCTTGCCAAGCGCCGTGAGGAAACCATTACCAAATGGGTAATGGACAAGATAAAAAACACCTACGTCCGAATGGATGAACGATATAGGGATTGTAAATATGAATACCAAGGTTGGGTGAGATGACTCACGTCAATCATAGCACCGTTAGAACAGGCGGGCATGGAATCATTGGGATGATTCTGTGCCTGTTTTCCCTATTTATGCCTGTGCACTCCCAGGCTCAGCGTTATGACGATGACCGCATCTATCTGGAGCATGCCGACAACTTGTCATACGACCAGTATGCCCGTAGAGCTGTGCAGATAGTGAAAGGCAATGTGCGTTTCAGGCATGCCGGCACCCGTCTCTCCTGCGACAGTGCCTATTTCAATCAGGAAGCCAACTCGTTTGAGGCTTTCGGCCATGTGCGCATGCTGCAAGGCGACACACTGGAACTGTACAGCGACTACGCTCTCTATGATGGCCGTCCCGATGTGGAGATGGTTTATGCGAGAAAAAACGTCAAGGTGGTGCATCGCAAGTCATCAGAGCTCACCACCGACAGTCTGAATCTGGACCGGAAATTCAATTTCGTCTACTACGCTGAGGGCGGTACTTTTGTAGACAAGGCAAAGGGGGTGCGGCTTAACAGCGACTGGGGCAGGTATGATATGAATACCAAAGAGGCCCGTTTCTTTTATGATGTGACACTGAAGACAAAGACACACATCATTACGACTGATACACTTTATTATGACTCCAGCAAGGAACGGGCACAAGTAGTGGGTATGATTGTGGATGAGAACGGAAAGCGAAAGCCATCAGTCATACATTCTATCTCCGACGGATATGATGTGACGACCACCAATTGTTATTATTATCTAAATACTGACAAGGCAGAATTGTTCGACCATTCCACCATCGCAGACGAAACCCGCACTATCACGGGCGACAGCTTGTTTTACGACTCGGGCACCACGCAGAGCAAGGGTAGGGGACGAGTATTCTATGATGACAAGAAAAATAAGAATAGTCTCACCGCCGATGAATGTGAGTACAACGACGGACAGGGCACGGGATTTGCCACGCGTAACCCAGTGTTTATAGACTATTCTCAATCTGACACTTTATATCTTCATGCCGACACGATTCGCCTGAAAACATTTTATATCAATACCGACAGCATGTATCGTGAGGTATATTGTTATAATAAGGTACGCGTGTATAGAAATGACTTGCAGGCAGTGTGCGACTCATTGGTGCTCTGCTCGCGCGACAGCAGCATGACTATGCATGTTGGACCAGTGGTATGGAACATGGACCGACAACTGTCGGGAAAGGTTATAAAAGTATTTATGAACGATTCCACCATCCGTGAGGCAAATGTCGACGGCGATGCTCTCTCCATAGAACTGATGAGTGATGGTGAGCATTACAATCAGATTGCCTCAAAAGTGATGTATGCTTTTTTCACCGACGGAGTGTTGCGTAAGTGTGAGGCGACAGGCAATGTTCAGACCATCTACTATCCGGTAGATGATAAAGACAGTACTCTCATCGGACTCAATTATCTCGAGACAGACACCCTGAGAATGTATCTCGACGAACAACGGGCACTTGAGAAAATCTGGGCCTCAAAGTCGGATGTCGTGCTTTATCCGATGACACAGATACCGCCATCTTCGGAATACTTGCCGTCTTTTGGGTGGTTCGACTTCCTGCGGCCGCGCAGTAAAGACGATATCTTTTTCATTCAGGGTGTGCACGACCAACCCCGCACCACAGCTGCTGCCACAAGCCGGGCTGGCTCTTTGCTTAAGGCGTCCGGTTCGAAAGGAGGTGACTTTTGAACATGTTTCGTATGAGGAGACCTTCTGGTTATACTCCTCACCACATCTATTATGACCCTCAAGGCGAGCGTATGCGCTATCTTATGCGTAAGGCGGAAGGTAAGACCCGTGACGATGATGTGCTGCAGTCATTTCCCACTCACTGGGCGGAACAGACCCGTAATCTGCGGTGCCGTAAGTACAACAAGACTGCAGGACATCTCATCTTGCTGCTTTTGCTGGCCGTGATAATAGGATTTTTGTTGATATATTAGAACCGAATGAGTGATATCATACAATTGCTGCCCGACTCGGTAGCCAATCAAATAGCCGCGGGCGAGGTGATTCAACGCCCCGCCTCGGTGGTGAAGGAACTGGTGGAGAATGCTCTTGATGCCGGTGCCCGTCATATTGATGTCATTGTGATGGACGCAGGCCGCACTTCCATTCAGGTTATCGACGACGGGAAGGGCATGTCGCCCACGGATGCCCGATTGTCGTTCGAAAGGCATGCCACATCAAAGATACAAAAGGCAGAAGACTTGTTCGACCTGCATACTATGGGGTTCAGGGGCGAGGCTTTGGCTTCTATCGCTGCCGTGGCACAGGTGGAATTGCGTACCCGTAGGCAGGAAGATGAGATTGGCACCTTGCTCACTCTTTCGGGTTCCAAATTCAGCGGGCAGGAACCAGTCTCCTGCCCGGTGGGGTCCAGTTTCAAGGTCGAGAATCTTTTCTTCAACGTACCCGCCCGCCGGCGTTTCCTCAAGACTAATGTCACCGAACTCAACAATATTATTACGGTGTTTGAACGCATGGTACTGGTCAATCCGCAGGTATCCTTCACCTTGCACAGCAATGGAGTGCAGCTTATGGACCTTCCTGTGTCAGGATTGAGACAGCGCATATTGGCAGTCTATGGGAAACGAATTAACCAGGACTTGCTGCCTGTTGAGGTGGAAACCTCTGTGTGCCGTATATCAGGTTTTGTGGGTAAGCCTGAGTCTTCGAAAAAAAAAGGTGCGCATCAATTCTTTTTTGTCAATGGCCGTTTTATGAAGCATCCCTATTTTGGGAAAGCTGTGATGGCACCTTTTGAGCGTTTGGTGCCACAGGGTGAACAAGTGCCTTATTTTATCTATTTTGATGTTGCCCCTTCCGACATTGACGTGAATATCCATCCTACCAAAACGGAAATCAAATTTGACAACGAACAGGCCATCTGGCAAATTCTTTCCGCTGCAGTGAAAGAAACGGTGGGCAAGTTCAACGATGTCCCACAGATTGATTTCGACACTGAGGGAAGACCTGATATTCCAGTCTTCTCATCTGGGGGAGGCACATCAGCAGGTGGTTTGTCGCCCAAGGTGGCGTACAATCCGCAGTACAACCCTTTTAAGTCAAAATCTCGTTCCAATGCCGGACAGGACGAATGGGAGTCGCTATATCCCTCAGTGGAGCAAAAACCTGATGCCCGGGAGCAGGATATGTTTGCCCCAGATAATATGGGAGATGATTCGGAGGCCACACCAGCCAGCGAGATCGTGTCCGACCGCTCACCTGTACACTATCAATATAAGGGACGGTATATCATGACAGCTGTTAAGTCGGGTCTTATGATAATCGACCAGCACAGGGCTCATGTTCGCGTGCTTTATGAAGAATATATGAAGAAGGTGAGCAATCATAGTTGGATGACACAGAATGTGCTCTTTCCCGAAGTAGTGGAGCTATCCGGTGCCGAGACGGAAATGTTGCGGCAGATGATGCCGCAGATGTCGGAAATGGGATTCTCTATTTCCGATCTCGGTGGTGGCAGCTTTTCGGTGAACGGCATACCGGCAGGCTTGGAAAGTGTCAATGCGTCTGTGCTCCTTCGCAATCTGGTTGTCTCGGTCATGGAGTTGTCACCTACAGTGAAAGAGCAGATGGAGAGTGCCCTGGCACTCGATCTGGCCCGTCATGCCGCCATCCCTACAGGACAGTTGTTAAGCAATGAGGAAATGGAAAATTTGGTCAACAACCTTTTCCTTTGCGGAAACGTGTCACTGACACCCGACGGGAAACCTATTTTATGCATCTTAAAACAAAGTGAGATTGAATATCTGTTGGGATAAAAGACCTTAATTGATGTTAAATTCTTAATTTTTGACCTTTTCTGTGGTTTTATTGTTTTTTTTTCGGAAAAAACAAGGGATATTTCAAATTAATTACTATCTTTGTCCGCAGAATTCGAGTTGTATTAATGTGTTGTTGATTTTTTTTAAAAATTTTAATATAAAAGTTATGAAAAAACTGTTAATTGTGCTGGCTTTCGCCAGTGTTTCTTTTGCCGCAATGGCTCAAGATGAAGACCCCACACTGCAGTATAGCGTGGCTACGAATTCGTTCTGGAGTAATTGGTTCATTCAGGCCAATGTAAGATGGGATGCTTGGTACTCTGCTGAAGAGCATGGACACAACCTTCCTATCAGCCCATTGAAAGATTTCCGCTCACATCCGGGTGTGTCAGTTGCTATTGGAAAATGGTTTACTCCTGGTCTCGGTCTCCGCACAAAATTGAATGGTGTCTGGGGAAAGGCTGTCAGAGGTATCAATGGCAAACCGCAGGACAATGATATAAAGTTCTGGGATTTGAATGAGCATATAATGTTTAACCTGAGCAACATTCTTCTTGGTTACAACTCTGACCGTGTTTGGAATTTCATTCCTTTCGTAGGTGGTGGTGTTGGTCGCTGCATGACTAAGAACCTCTATTCTATGGATCTTAGTGCTGGTCTCTTGAATGAGTTCCGTCTTAGTCGCAAGGTATTCCTGAACCTTGAGTTGGGTTGGAACCGTTTTGAGAGTGATATCGACGGTGGTCCCGAGTATTTCGGCAACCGCGGTTGGGATACTCACGACAACAACCTCTATGCAGAGTTGGGTCTTACATTCAACCTTGGCAAGGGCACATGGGACAAAGTTCCCGATGTGGCTGCCATCAAGGCTCTTTCCCAGGCTCAGATCGACGACCTGAACGCTCAGCTCAACGATGCTAATGGCGAGATTGACCGTCTGAACAAGGCTCTCCGCCAGAGAGACAATCAGCCGAAGGCTGTTTCCGAGGTTATCGCTCATCCTGTTACTGTGTTCTTCTACTGCGACAAGACCAAGAGCGGTCCTGCTTACCAGCGTGATCTGATTGACGTGCGTGAGGTGGCCAACTTCGCTCTCAAGCATGGCAAGAACCTTCTCGTGACCGGTTATGCTGACAGCTGCACCAGCAATCCTGAGCACAACCAGTGGCTTTCCGACGAACGTGCCAAGACCATTACCGAGGAACTTGTCGGTATGGGCGTGAGCCGTGACAGAATCACTGCCGTTGGTAAGGGTGGTGTAGAGATTATCTCACCGTGTGAGTTCAACCGTCGTGTCACTGTTGAGATTGCAAAATAATCAACAAACATAGTTAACCGATTAGGGCGTCCTTGTGATGAGGGCGCTCTATTTTTTTATGGGAATCTGTATAGAATAATAAAGGGCGGAAATCCAGTACATGGAATTTCCGCCCTTTATTATGAATAATTTTATGGAATGTTTTTGGATAGATTTGGTTATCCAACTCTGAAGCCGATGATGCGGCGTACTTCCTTCAGAGTGTCAGAAGCACTTTGCCGTGCCCGTTCGGCTCCCTCGCGGGCAATGCGGTCAAGCAGTTCTTGATTGGCCTTGTACTCATTGATTCGCTCACGTATTGGAGCTATCGTCTTGCACAGGTCTTCGGCTATTTGTTTTTTCAAATCACCATAGCGCAGTGTGCAGTCATTCCATTTCTCATCGAAATAGTAGAATGTGTCTGGGGTGGAGCATAGACGAAGGAAGGTGAAAAGGTTCTCGATTACCTCGGGGCGCTCACTGTTGGGTGTTTTCGGCCCCATGTCGGTCACAGCTTTCATTACCTTTTTCTTGATGGTCTTGTCATCATCGGCAAGATAGATGCAGTTGCCTTCGCTCTTGCCCATCTTGCCACTTCCGTCCAGACCGGGCACTTTCAATGCTTTCTCGGCGAAGTAGAAGTTCTGAGGTTCGGGGAAGAAATCCACACCATAGATGTTGTTAAAGCGACGGGCACATTTGCGTGCCATCTCCATGTTCTGCTCTTGGTCTTTTCCTACAGGCACTTTTTGTGCGCGGTGCTGAAGGATATCTGCAGCCATAAGGGTGGGGTAAGTAAGCAACCCGGCATTCACATTGTCTGGCTGTTTGCGTGCTTTTTCCTTGAAAGTGGTCACACGCTCCAGTTCACCCAGATAAGCGTTCATATTCAGAAACAGGTATAACTCAAGTGTCTCTTTCACATCGCTCTGCACATAGATTGGAGCCTTCTCAGGATCCAGTCCGCATGCCAGATATTCGGCAAGGATAACCCTTGCGCTGTTCTGAATGTCATCGGGTTTGGGGTGGGTGGTCAGGCTGTGCCAGTCGGCAATAAAGAATAGACAGTCGTATTCATCCTGCATTTTCACAAAACTCTTCACTGCTCCGAAATAATTGCCAAGATGCAAATTACCGGTTGGCCTGATGCCGCTAACTACTTTTTCCATCTTTTTTTTATTATTGTTTTTATTGTTGTCCCCAGATGGATTGGTGAAATCGTGGGGCTTTCTCAAATCAACTGCAAACTTACGCAAAAAACTTGAATTATGTGAATGTTGGACAAAGAAAACCCTATTTAGGTGGTAAAAATACACTTTTCGTTTTCAATTATTTTTGTGTAGAGGAAAACATACTTGTTCTCAAAAGGCCCATTCTTCTTTCTATATTCATTTAGTGGAAAGATTGCCATTCTCCTCGTTTCAACATCTATTTTAATTAAATTAAAAAATAATTCAAAAAAAATTTGGTGGTGAAAGGAATTATGCCTACCTTTGCATCGCTTTTAAAGCAAGGGCGCTTAGCTCAGTTGGTTCAGAGCATCTGCCTTACAAGCAGAGGGTCGGCGGTTCGAATCCGTCAGCGCCCACAATGGGGTGATTCCCTGTGGTCTTTCGGGATTGCAGGGATATTTTTTTGTCTCTATATTGATACAAGTATCTGAATAATTGTTTATATTTGCATTCCAATTAAACTTTTGAAATAAGAATCTGATACTATGAAAATGGAACAGCTCTCTATCTTTTTGGAGAACAAGTCGGGCCGTCTCACTGAGGTGACAGGTATTTTGGGACGTGCGGGAATCAATCTGTTGGCTATGACTATCGCAGATAATTCCGATTTCGGCACTTTACGCTGCATTGTGTCCGACACGGGCAAGGCTGTGAAGGTTCTCAGAGATGCCCACTTTGCCGTGAAACGCACACTGGTGGTGGCTTTCACATGTGAGAACAAGCCTGGCAGTCTGGCCGAAGTGATGAAATATATCTCCAAGGCAGGCATTCTGATAGAGTATATGTATTCGTTCGCATGGGATGAAAAGGCCATCATAGTGTTGTGCCCATCCGATTTGGAGGCTTGTGTGGCTCTCCTCGACACTGTTCCAGGGGTGGCTTTGCTTGCCAACAATAGGTTTTGATGACCTTTTATGAAACTTTAGAGATTTATATTCTTGCAAATCCAGAATAATTCGTAATTTTGCGCATTATTTTTGAAGTGTTAGCTTATGTGTCTTGACTTGTTGACGGCAGTTTCACCTATAGATGGCCGGTATCGGAATAAAACGCAATCTTTGGCTGCCTATTTTTCTGAGTATGCCCTCATTCGCTATCGTGTGCATGTAGAGATAGAATATTTCATCGCACTGTGTGAATTGCCGTTGCCGCAATTACTGCAGTTCGACAAATCCTTGTATCCTAATCTACGTGCCTTATATGAGAACTTCAGCGAAGCCGATGCACAGCGAGTGAAGGATATAGAGAAGGTGACCAACCATGACGTGAAGGCTGTGGAGTACTTCATCAAAGAATCATTCGACCGTATTGGTGGACTTGATGAATACAAGGAATTTATCCATTTTGGCCTTACGTCACAGGATATCAATAATACCTCAATTCCTCTTTCGCTGAAAGACGCACTCAGCGATGTGGTAGTGCCGCAGTATGAGCAGCTAATCAGTCTATTGAATGAATTGGCCGACCAATGGAAAGATGTACCCATGCTCGCCAAAACTCATGGACAACCCGCCTCACCCACTCGTCTGGGCAAGGAGATAATGGTGTTTGTGTATCGTCTGAGACAACAGCTTGAACAGTTGAAGGCATGCCCTATCACGGCTAAGTTTGGTGGAGCCACTGGCAACTATAATGCCCACCATGTGGCATATCCGAACTATGATTGGAAGGCCTTCGGCAATCGGTTTGTGACAGAATCTTTGGGCTTGCTACGTGAGCAGTATACAACACAGATAAGCAATTATGACAACCTTGGAGCTGTCTTCGATGCCATGCGTCGTCTTAACACGATTATCATCGACCTCGACCGTGACATTTGGATGTATATATCGATGGATTATTTTAAACAGCGGATAAAAGCTGGTGAGGTGGGGTCAAGCGCTATGCCTCATAAGGTGAATCCAATCGATTTTGAGAACAGCGAGGGAAATCTTGGCATGGCCAATGCCATTTTGCAGTTTTTGGCACAGAAATTGCCTGTAAGTCGTTTGCAGCGTGATCTCACCGACTCGACGGTGTTGCGTAATATCGGTGTGCCAATAGGGCATGCGCTTATTGCCTTGCAGAGCACAATCAAGGGTCTGAATAAACTGATTCTCAATGTAGAACGCATAGAGGCTGATTTGGAGGCTACATGGGCCGTGGTGGCTGAAGCCATTCAGACCATACTGAGACGGGAAGGGTATCCTCATCCCTATGAGGCGTTGAAGCAACTTACCCGAACCAATCAGAAAATAACAGAAGAAAGTATTCATTCATTTATCTCTCAACTCGAAGTGAGCGATGCCGTGAAGGCTGAACTGATGGCCATTACACCGCAGAGTTACACTGGTTTATAAAAAAATCAAACCCAGCCGTGAGGCTAATCAATCAATTTTCAATTAAAAATGGAAGAAAACGAAATCAAGCAGGAAGGACTTTCTGCAGAGCAGAAAGATGGTGACCGCGAGGGTTACACTCCGGGACAATCAAGTGGTTATTCACGCGACTATCGTAGCGGCAGGCCTCAAAGGCCCCGCATTCACTCTCAACGAGCCTACACAAGCGACCGAAACGATGATGAGGGCGGTTTTAGGCCCGAAGGCTTCGGCGGCGGCTTGCAATCAGGTGGTCAGCAAAGAAATTATCGTCCACGTTATAATAATAATGATTATCAGCAGCGTGGCGGCTATCAGCAGCGTGGCGGCTATCAGCAGGGGTATCGCCCACGTTATAATAATGTAAATGAAGATCAGGGCGGCTACCAGCCCCGTCAGCAAGGCGGTTATCAGCCCCGTCCACAGGGTGGCTACCAGCCCCGTCAGCAGGGTGGTTACCAGCCCCGTCAGCAAGGCGGCTACCAGCCCCGTCCACAGGGCGGCTACCAGCCCCGTCAGCAAGGCGGCTACCAGCCCCGTCAGCAAGGCGGTTATCAGCCCCGTCCACAGGGTGGCTATCAACCCCGCCATCAGGGCGGTTATCAGCCTCGCCCACAGGGTGGCTACAACAACCGGTTTATGCCTGGCTATCCCAAACCCAATCCCAACAAGAAACGCATAGAGTATAAGGAGGAGCAATATGATCCTAATGAGCCGGTTCGTCTGAACAAATTCCTTGCCAACGCTGGTGTTTGCAGTCGCCGCGAGGCAGATGACTTCATTCAGGCCGGTGTGGTGAGCGTCAATGGTGAGGTGGTGACCGAACTGGGTACAAAGATACTGCGTACCGATGAGGTGCGTTTCCATGACCAGCCGGTGCGCCTTGAGAAGAAGGTGTATGTGCTGCTCAACAAGCCAAAAGACTATGTCACTACAAGTGAGGATCCCCTGCAGCGCAAGACGGTGATGGAATTGGTGAAGGATGCTTGCCCTGAGCGCATCTATCCTGTGGGACGACTCGACCGTAATACGACGGGTGTGCTCCTGCTCACTAATGATGGTGACCTGGCCAGCAAACTCACACATCCCAAGTTCCTCAAGAAAAAGGTGTATCACGTCTATCTTGACAAGAACGTCACCGTGCACGACATGCAGCAGATAGCCGAGGGTATTACTCTCGAGGACGGTGAGATTCACGCCGACGATATCCAATATGCCAGCGATACTGACAAGAGTCAGGTAGGTATTGAAATCCACAGCGGTAAGAACCGTATCGTGCGTCGAATCTTCGAGAGCCTGGGTTATCGTGTCACCAAACTCGACCGCGTGCTCTTTGCCGGCCTGACTAAAAAAGGTCTTCGCCGTGGCGATTGGCGCTTCCTCACAGAGAAGGAAGTGGAGATGCTGCGCATGGGTGCCTTTGAATAGAACAACAACACAATAATAAAAATAAATGGAAACAATACGGAGAACGAAAGTGGTGGACGTGTTGTGCTGTAAGGATTATGGCACAATGGTCAATGTGAGAGGTTGGGTGCGTACGCACCGCAGTAGCAAGGCTGTCGATTTTATTGCCCTCAATGATGGTTCCACCATCAAAAACGTTCAGATTGTTGTAGACCCCTCCACCGTAGACGAAACGGTGCTCAAGCAAATCACAACCGGTGCATGTATCAGCGTGAACGGTGTGCTGGTGGAGAGCCCTGCTGCCGGTCAGGCATCGGAGATACAATGCCGTGAGATTGAACTCTATGGCACTTGCGGCAGCGACTATCCCATGCAAAAGAAGGGACAGACTTTTGAGTATATGCGCCAGTATGCACATATGCGTCTGCGTACCAATACTTTTGGTGCCGTGATGCGCATACGCCACAACATGGCTATGGCCATTCACACCTACTTCCATGAGAAGGGTTTCTTCTATTTCCATACGCCCATTATCACAGCCAGCGACTGTGAGGGTGCGGGGGAGATGTTCCAGGTGACAACTCAAAACTTGTATGACCTGAAAAAAGACGAGAATGGCAATATTCTCTACACCGACGACTTCTTCGGCAAGATGACTTCGCTCACAGTGAGTGGACAGTTGGAGGGTGAGTTGGGTGCTACAGCCCTGGGTGCCATCTATACCTTTGGCCCCACATTCCGTGCCGAAAACAGCAACACACCGAGGCATCTGGCTGAGTTCTGGATGATTGAGCCGGAAGTAGCCTTCATCGACCTCAACGACTTGATGGATTTGGAGGAGGATTTCATCAAGTATTGTGTGCGCTGGGCATTGGAGCACTGCAAGGATGACTTGGAATTCCTCAACAAGATGATTGACAAGACTCTCCTGTCACGGCTTCAATCGGTGTTGGAAGGCTCCTTCGTGCGCCTGCCCTATACCGAGGGTATCCGCATTCTTGAGGAAGCGGTCGCTGCCGGTCAGAAGTTCGAATTCCCCGTGTCATGGGGTATGGACCTGGCCAGCGAGCATGAGCGCTATCTGGTGGAGCACCATTTCAAGCGCCCTGTTATTATGACCGACTATCCCAAAGACATCAAGGCTTTCTACATGAAACAGAATGCTGATGGCAAGACTGTGCAGGGCACAGATGTACTCTTCCCGCAGATAGGTGAGATTATCGGTGGCAGTGTGCGTGAGGAGAATTATGAGAAACTGATGAAGCGTATCGAAGAGCTGTCCATTCCTATGAAGGATATGTGGTGGTATCTTGATACCCGCAAGTTCGGCACTTGCCCCCATGGTGGTTTCGGTCTCGGTTTCGAGCGCCTTATCCTCTTTGTCACGGGCATGCAGAATATACGCGATGTCATTCCCTTCCCGCGTACGCCGAAAAATGCTGAGTACTAAGCCAAACGGCTTTTGTTGCAAACCAAAGTCCCCAACTGCCACGGGTTCACACCTCTGAGCGGTTGGGGAATTTGTTTGTGTCTATGGCCTGTTGCCGGCTGCTTCTTTGCAGAACAGCATGCAAGTTGTTGAGGATTGGTCTTCCGTCTGAGAAATGGTCTGTTTGAAAATGATTAGGGACGCTCCATAAAGGAGCGTCCCCGTAATGCCCTCTGTCGGATAGATATGGCATTTTACTCTCAGAGAGGGCACATTTAATTTGCCATTTTATTCCAATAGTATTGTGGACGCAAATATACAAATAAAAAACACATCTCCAAAGAAAAAGCAAAAATTTTTTTATTCTGCTTTGCCTTCGTTTGGAACCAGACTGATGGCTGTGTCACCTGGTTGGATGAGATGGCGTTTGTAGAGATCACCAACAGCTCGTTTGAATACTTTCTTGCTCACCTTAAACATTTGGTATATGTCGTCGGGGTCGCTCTTGTCGCCTACAGGACATAAACCGCCGTGGCTCTGCAGATAATTGAGAAGTTCATCGGCGAAGTCGGCAGTCTGTTTTGGGCCGCTGGGTTGAAGGGTCACATCTATCTTTCCGTCATAACGCACCATTTTCACATAGCCTGTCAGTTTGTCTCCTATCCTGACAGTACGGAATATCTGGTTGTCGTATATCTGGCCCTGCCAGGTGTTGTCTACAATCACTTTGTAGCCAATGTCAGTGCGCTGCCATACCAGCAGGCTTACACTGTCATTAGGGGCATACTTTGGTGGCTCTTTGCTGAGCCAGCGTTCTAACTTGGCAGAGGCGACTATTCGGTAGGTTTGCTCATCGATATGCACATGCACTACATGGCGGCTGCCACGTGTCATGCGGACTCGTTGCTCACCAAAGGGACAAAAGAGATCTTTCATCAGTCCCCAATTGAGAAATGCACCATGTTCATTCACCCATGCCACTTCAAGGCAGGCGAAGTCGCCCACTTTGGCCAACGGATGTTCTGTTGTGGCAACGAGCCGTTCGTCTTGGTCAAGGTAAATGAACACATCCAGTTCATCACCCTTGCGGCATTCTCTTGGTACATAACGTTTGGGAAGGAGAATCTCACCTTCCACGCCTCCGTCAAGGTATATGCCAAAGTCTACTTCTTTTACGACTTTCAGTCGGTTATATTGTCCTAATTGGATGCTTTTCATTCTGTACTGGTTGTTTCGTTTTCTGTTTGTTGTGTTTGAGGCTCTCGGTGTTCCTCACCCACTATGCGTCCGTCTTTCAGCCTTATGGTGCGGTCGGTGATGGAAGCCAGACTCTCATCGTGGGTCACAATGACAAAGGTCATGCCGAATTTGTCGCGCAGGTCGAAAAAGAGTTGATGCAGTTCGGCTTTGTTCTGGGTGTCCAAACTGCCTGAGGGCTCATCGGCAAGCACCACAGCGGGATTGTTGATAAGTGCGCGGGCCACGGCTACGCGCTGCTTCTCACCACCCGACAGTTGCTTGGGTTTATGGTGGGCACGGTCTTGCAGTCCCATGAAAGTCAGCAGTTCCTGGGCACGGGTTTTGGCTTCCGTTTTTTTTGTGCCTGCTATGTAGGCGGGTATCATGACATTTTCAATGGCGGTGAATTCGGGCAACAACTGATGAAACTGGAAAACGAAACCGATGTGCTGGTTGCGGAAGTCGGCCATCTGGGCTTGGTTCATACCGCTCACGGGTTGTCCCTCTATCTCGATGGTACCCTCATCGGCACTGTCGAGTGTGCCGATTATTTGGAGCAGGGTGGTTTTGCCGGCCCCGCTCGGTCCGACAATGCTCACTATTTCTCCCTTCCCGATATGCAGGTCAATACCTTTAAGCACCTCGAGGGAGCCAAAACTTTTCTTTATGTTCTTTACTTCTATCATATTGATTATGTGCTTTTTGTACGGTGAAAGGTGCGACTAAGCCATCCTCTCAGTTCCTTGTAAGCGCTCAGTTCCTCTTGATGCTGCGACTCGGCGAAGGTCATCGCCTCACGCTCTCCATACTGGTCGGGGTATATGAGCAAAAGGTTCTTGCCAGAGAAGTGTTTCTCAATTTCGTCGGGCAGACGTTCAAAGGCGGTTTTGTACGACAACCCTCCCTTACGTGATGTCACCACTACAAAGAGATGGTCATCGTTGATGGTGGCGGCAAGACGGGGTAGTTCGTTCCAATGCATCATGGGAGAGAATTCGCCTCGAACATTGGGATGTTTGTGGCGCAGGTAATTGGCTATCAGGTCTGTCTGGTCGTTGCGCCCGTGGAATACGATGCGGCATTCCAGGTTGCCGGCCAATCTGCCGAGCCGTTCCACCCAGCGGTAGAATCCCGGTTCAAATTCTGCTCTTGATGGTACGGCCACTTGAATGCACCGTAGGGTATTGAGCGGCTGCTTGAGCCGGACGAAAATAATCTGTCTGTTCAATCCGTTGTATAGGCTTTGGGCGAACTCACCCCAAAATTTGGGCGACACATCCTTGTGTATGTGCATGCCCATGATTATTTCAGAGGCATCGAACTCTTTAAATGCGTATTTTATACCGTTGGCTATGTTGGCCGCCACTCTTACTTGTGTCTGCATTTTCACATCGGCGGCGCTCGCCACCTTCACCAAGTTTTCCAGCAATGTGTGGCCGGATTTTTGGTTTTTGGAACGATGCTTGTCATCGTACACCACGTTGAGCGCCACGAGCCCACGGTTCAGTTTGGTGTTGCGCATCATGATGGCTAAACTGACAAGTCCTATCGCCACATCAGGATATTTCACAGGAAGGAGTATCTTTTCGTCGTCTGTGTTTGAGTCGTTTATGTCCTTTGCCTTGTCGGTGAGCACTAACAGGCGTGCGGCGCGCTCAGTCTCGATAGTACTGATGATACAGGTAAAGAGTATCATGATAATCACACCATTGAGCATCTCGTCGCCCACCAACGGAAGACCCGATGATGTCTGCAGGCGCATGCCCACCATCACCATGGCAATGCCGCCTGCGGCATGGGCCGAGGTAAGTCCGAACATCATTTTCCCGGCAGTGCGTGTCATCTTGAACCCGATGCAGGCGACGTAGGCGGCCAGTGCCTTGCCCAATGTGCCCACTATCACCATGGTTGCGGCTACCCACACGATGGAGCCTCCTTGGAATAGCAGTCTCACATTGATGAGCATACCCACACCGATGAGGAAATAAGGAATGAAAATGGCATTGCCTGTAAACTCTATGCGGTTCATGAGCGACGATACCCGAGGAATGTATCGGTTCAGTATCAGTCCGGCCAGAAAAGCACCGAAGATACCCTGCAAACCTACTGCTTCAGAAAGGGCGGCGCTGAGAAAAAGCTCGGCCATGATGAAGATGAACTGCATCACAGCATCGGAATAGCGGCGCAGGAATTTGCGGGTGATGCGTGGTATGATGAGTATCATGCCAATACAGAATGCTGTCACCTTGAAAATAAACAAGGGCCAGAACCACCAGTGGCTGTTGGAGTCAAACGAGGATGTGACACCAGCCAGCACCATCAGTGCGATGAAGAGTGCCAGCATGGTGGAACCCACACTCAGAGCTACGCTTCGGTGACGCTGCAGACCATAGCGCACCGCGATAGGGTAGGCAATCAAGGTATTGGAGGCCATGATGCAGGAAAGCAGCAGAGAGGCAGTGGGTGAATAGTGCAGTAACACTGAGGCCACGGGATAGGTGATGGCCATTGGGATGAGTGCGGTAAGAATGCCGAAAATGAAGAATTGGCTGGAGTTTTTCTTTAGGCCTTCCATATCCATTTCCAGACCGGCCAAAAACATGATGTAGTACATGCCTACCTTGCCGAAAAGCTCAAAGGAGTTGTCGCGTACTAGGATATTGAGCCCGTACTGACCTACCAACACTCCGGCCAACACCATGCCGATGATGTGGGGTATGCGCAACTTGCCCATAATGATGGGAGCAAGAAGAATGATGCACAGCACCACAAAAAACACCAATGTGGGATCGGTGACGGGGAAATAGGCCGATAAATAGGACATATTGTGCTGACTCTGTTTTTCTACTGCAAACTTACATAAATTCTGCGACATTTGCGAATAATTGCATCAGAATGATGAATGTAGCTGTTTTTTTATGAAAGCACTCTTTTTAAAAAACGTCAAATAGTGAAGAAATTGTCTCAATGTCGTTGCGATTTGATAACATATCTCAAAAAGATGCAACGGTTTGCCCACTTTTGGCGAGAAAGTGTTATTTTTGCATATTCCATAGTCCGGTTTGTTTTTATGACAGCTGTGGATGTCTGTCAGGCAGACATTTTTTGACAAATGTGTTATAATAAAATAAAAAGAAAAATGAAAGTTGCTATTGTGGGCGCCAGTGGCGCTGTAGGTCAGGAATTCCTGCGGGTACTGGCCGAGAGGGATTTTCCCATCGATGATTTGGTGTTGTTTGGTTCTGAGCGTAGTGCCGGGAGAAAGTATCAGTTCAAGGGAAAAGATTATATCGTGAAACTGTTGCAGCATAACGATGACTTCCGTGATATTGATATCACCTTTACTTCTGCAGGTGCCGGCACGTCGAAGGAATTTGCCGAGACCATCACAAAGCATGGTGCTGTGATGATAGACAATTCAAGCGCTTTCCGTATGGACGATGATGTCCCCTTGGTGGTGCCCGAGTGCAACGCCGCTGATGCCTTGAACAGACCGCGTGGCATCATAGCAAATCCCAACTGCACTACCATCATGATGGTGGTGGTGCTTCAGCCGCTGGAAAGGCTCTCGCACATCAAGCGCATTCATGTGTCGAGTTATCAGAGTGCCAGTGGTGCCGGAGCGGCGGCGATGGCCGAACTTGAACAGCAGTACCGTGAGATAGTGGAGAACAAACCGGTTACGGTGAAGAAATTCCCCCATCAGTTGGCCTACAATGTGATTCCACAGATTGACGTGTTCCAGCCCAATGGATATACCAAGGAGGAGATGAAGATGTACAACGAGACACGCAAGATTATGCATTCCGATGTGTGCTGCTCTGCCACTTGCGTCAGGGTGTCCTCACTCCGCTCCCATTCTGAGAGTGTATGGATTGAGACCGAAAGACCTCTCACCGTGGCCGAGGCACAGGCCGCCATTGCGGCAGCACCGGGATGCACTCTGTGCGACGACCCTGCCAACCTTGTATACCCCATGCCGCTCGATACGGCTGGTCATGACGATATCTATGTGGGACGCGTGCGCAAGGACCTTGCATGCGAATGTGGCCTCACCTTCTGGCTCAGTGGCGACCAGATCCGAAAGGGTGCCGCCCTGAATGCCGTGCAGATAGCAGAGTATCTGGTTAAGGTGGGCAATGTGAGATAAACGGCGAATTCGCTGAGAATTTGCATCCGTTTGCTGATATTATTTTGCAAGTGCCACATCTTTCCCTATCTTTGTACCTGGAGATAGGAAGTGTTGTGGCATTTATTTGAATCATCATGTGTTATGAAGCAGTTGTTGGCTCAGTTTGACAGGATTTCCCTTGAGGAGATGGCTGGCGTGAGACTCATGAACAGGACGGATACCAAGTTCGTGACTACCATGCCTGTGCTTCGACAACTGCTTGCCATGGCGCAGGATGAGTATTTTGTGCAGGAAATAGGTGGATTGCGCAACATGCGCTATCTCACTACCTATTTCGACACTTCGTCTTACGATATGTTCTATGTGCACCAAAGCGGCCATGTCAACCGGCAAAAGTTGCGGTTCCGCACTTATGTGAGTTCTGACCTTCAGTTCATGGAAGTGAAAACGAAGAACAATCATGGACGTACGAAGAAGATGCGTATGCAAGTGGCTGACATGAACATCACAGAGGAAGAGAAACTGGCTTTTCTCAGCCAGTACCTTCGTTATGACCCTAAAAACCTGCACCCCGCACTCGACAACGATTTCCACCGTGTAACACTTGTCAACAAAGCGCTTACCGAACGGCTCACTATTGATACCGGGCTTACCTTTCGCAATCCGGTTACGGGCTTGCATGTCAGCATGGACCCACTCGTCATCATCGAGTTGAAGCGCGACAGCCTGTCCTATTCGCCGGTGCTTGAAATGCTGCTGGCGTTGCGGATATTCCCTCATGGTTTCAGCAAGTATTGCATTGGTTCGGCTCTCACCAACAGCCATCTACGTGTCAATCGGCTTAAACCCAGGCTTATGTCGGTGGCAAGGATAGCGTCTACCCCATTCTTCCATTAATGAATAATTAGATAAAAACCCAATAGACAACAGCATAATGATGGATTATTTAGGAAATTTCATTTCGATTGACTACCTGCACATGTTTTTGCGCTTTTTGATATGCTTTATCACCAACTGGGTTGTAGTTAACCTGCTCTACTATCGCAAGAGCCGTCGACGGGATTTTTATTTTACCTACATGCTCATCGGTGTGTCCATCTTCTTCATCGTATTCTTCATGATTTTCGTGCTTGAAGACATGAAAGGGAAGACGGGCATTGGAGTAGGTATCGGCATGTTCGGTATATTCAGTATCATGCGTTACCGCACCGATGCCATGCCAGTGAGGGAGATGACTTATCTTTTTGTGGTGATTTGTCTGTCGGTGGTCAATGCATTGGCCTCCACCATGCCTTTGTTGGAACTTGTGCTTACCGACTTCCTTATCGTGATGTGTGTGTGGCTATGTGAGCGGAGTATTAAAATTATTCCAAGCAAACTTGTGCAGTATGACCGTATCGCGTTGATTCGTGAGGACAAGAGAGAAGAACTCATAGCCGATCTTAAAGAGCGTCTGGGACTTGATGTATTGAGCGTGGAGGTCGGTGCCGTAGACTTCCTGCGCGATATGGCTGTGCTGAAAGTTTATTACCGTCAGGGTAGCAATCATCCTGATACGGAAGTGAACGACAAACTGAAGTTGACAAATGAGGATTTTAAAAAGGTAGGAGAATGATGAAGAGCAGATGGATTGCGTTGGCCGCTGTTTTGGTTTTGCCGGTTGCCGTATGGGCACAGGGCGTTGAAGGCGCGGATGACGATGGCGATGATTTCGGACTGTGGACCACAGTCGAGGCCGTGAAAAAAGTGGATAAGAAATTCTCTGTGGGCGCAGATGCAGAATTGCGTACACGCGACAATCTGAGCGAACTCGACAGATGGAGTCTGGGAGTTTCTGCGTCATACAAATTGCTGTCTTGGCTCAAGGCCAGTGCCGGCTATGTGTTGATTGATGACCATGTGGCAGAGAAACACACCTATCACTCCAATGGCAATGTGAACAAGTGGACACCTGACTATTGGCGACTGCGTCACCGGGTGCACGTCTCACTCACGGGCAGTGTCGATTTCGGAAATTTAACGCTCTCGCTCCGGGAGCGCTGGCAGTATACCTACCGGCCGGAAAAGGTGGTGCAGCGTTGGGATGAGGACGACGAGGAATGGTCTGACAAGACTGTTGACAGCAAGGCAAAGAATGTGTTGCGCTCACGCCTTCAGTTGGCCTACAGCAAGAAGCGTTGCCCATGGGAACCTTATGCCAGTGTGGAGTTGTACAATGCATGGAATGTGGAGAAAGGCAGGTTTACCATAGGCACGGAATATAAAATCTCCAAGCAGCATGTGCTGAATGCCTTCTACCGTTATCAGCATATCTACGACCGTGACGATGAGGATCCCAATATGCATATCGTGGGAGTGGGATATACGTTCAAATTCTGATGTGGAAAGTTATTACAATAATCAATGGTATGAAAAAAGCAGTTTTTATATTGGCCGTGATGATGACCTGCTTCAGTCACCTCCATGCGCAGACTTACGATTATCTCACTTTTCAGACATCTGACGGCAATTTGTATTCAATCAAGGCCTCGGGCCTTGTGATAAATTTTGCTGACGGAGAGATGAAAGCTGTGTCAGGCAGTGAGAGTCTCAAACTCCGGCTGACAGAATTGACGAGGATGTATTTCTCTGATACCAATGGCGTAGACCTGGCGGAAATAGAAGGCAGCATGTCGCCTGTCCTTGTGTTTGGTGTCGACGGTAAGCAACTGGGTGCTTACTCTAATTTGGATGCCGCAAGAGCAAGTCTCAAACCTGGAGTCTATGTGCTCAAGACGGGCAACAGAACCGTGAAGATGACGGTTAGGTGATTGACCGCTTCGTTGAAAAGAAAGAATTAATTGGGGGAGTCACTTGCGGAGCGACTCCCCATTAATTTATGATAAAAAATACTGCAAAAAATGTCAACAATGATTTGTGTTGAGATTTTTTTGTTACCTTTGTGATAGGCTGGCTGGAAAAGGCTGATTGGGCCACAAGGCCGGTGCATGAAAAACGAGTTCTATTGTCTAACTAAAACAAATACCTTATGAAAGATTTGAAAATGTACATCAACGGCAAGTTCGTTGAGAGTAAGTCTGGTGAGTGGATTGATGTCTTGAATCCTTCCACAGAGGAAGTTATCAGCCGTCAGCCGTCAGCAACGGTCGAGGAGGCTGACGAGGCTCTCTCTGCCGCTGCAGAAGCACAGAAGGCATGGGCAAAGACCCCGGCCATTGAACGTGCCGCATACCTCAAGAAGATGGCAGATGGAATCCGCCGCCGTCATGAGGAGTTCGTCGACATCATCATGCGCGAGCAGGGCAAGACCCGCAACTGGGCTTCGGTCGAGGTGGCTGTGACAGCCGACTACTTCGACTATATGGCTACTTTCGCCCGCTCCATAGAGGGTGAGATTATTCCCAGCGACCGCCGCGGTGAGACTATCATGCTTTTCAAGGAGCCTATCGGCGTGGTGGCCGGCATCCTGCCCTGGAACTTCCCGTTCTTCCTTATCGCACGTAAGGCCGGTGCTGCTCTTATCACAGGCTGTACCATTGTTATCAAGCCTTCACAACTTACCCCTGAGAACTGCACCGAGTTTGCCAAGGTTGTCGACGAGACAGGGCTGCCCGCAGGCGTGTTCAATGTAATTACCGGCCGCGGTTCTGTGGTGGGCAACGCCATGGCTGCCAGCCCGAAGATTGGTATCGTGAGCGTGACGGGCAGCGTGGGAGCCGGAACAAGCATCATGAAAGCCGCTGCCGACAACATCACCAAGGTGTCGCTTGAGTTGGGTGGAAAGGCTCCGGCTATCGTATTCCCTGATGCCGACCTTGAGGCCGCAGCACAGTGGATTCTTGATTCCCGTATCGGTAACAATGGTCAGATTTGCAACAATGCTGAGCGTGTGTATGTGCATAAGGACATCAAGAAGGAATTCACAGAAATTCTGTTGCGCAAGTTTGAGGCAGTGAAGGTGGGTGACCCCTGCAAGGACGACTCCGTTGATATGGGACCCCTCGTGGAGAAACGTGCTCTGGAGAGCGTGGAGGCCAAGGTGGCCCATGCCATTGAGCAGGGTGCCAAGGTGCTCTGCGGTGGCCACAGGGTAGGCGAGAAGGGCTACTTCTATGCTGCAACCTTGCTCGACGACTGCAAGCAAGACTTTGATATCATCCATGAGGAGACCTTCGGACCGGTGCTTCCCATTGTGGAGTTTGAGGATATCGATCAGGTGATTGCCTGGGCCAACGACGTGGAGTACGGTCTGGCTTCGTCTGTTTTCACCAAGAGTATCGACACCGCAGCCAAGGTCTGCCGCGAATTGGAGTTTGGCGAAACCTATATCAACCGCGAGCACTTTGAGGCTATGCAGGGCTTCCATGCAGGTATGAAGAAGAGCGGTATCGGTGGTGCCGACGGCAAGCATGGTGTGGAGGAATACCTTGTCACCAAGGTGGTTTATCTCGACACTCATTATGAGTAAATTCATATTCCTTTATATAACCAAAAGAGGCGGCCAAATCGGCCGCCTCTTTTGGTTCGTTCAGTTTATACAGTCTGCTTCGCTTGTGATGTGGTAATCACATTCCGCGCGCTGCATATATCTTGTCTTTCGCCTGGGCTATTTCCTTGAATTTCTGTTCGGCTGCCTTGCGCACGTCCTCGCCTAGTGTGGACACACGGTCGGGATGGTGTTTTAGCGCCATCTTCCTGTAGGCGTCCTTCACCTCGTCGTTGGTGGCGTTCGGACTCACACCGAGTATCTTGTAGGCATCTTCGAGACTCATCTCATTAGAGGCCGACTTGTTGCTGCTGCTTCCACCTCTGCTCCCACTGTTGTAGCCTCCGCTCATGTGGAGCATGGAGTCGACATCGCCTGCCGACAGTCCAAGATATTGGGCCACCTCGTAGAGGGCACGGAGCTCGGCGTCGGGCACCTTGCCGTCGGCTTTCGCCAGCATCACGAGGAAGTGAAGCAACTGAAGCAGCATGCTGTCGTCCATGTGTTGCGCTATCTGGCGGCAGCTGTCCTGTATGAGCTTACGGAAAGCGTTGGGATCTTTGGCGGCCATGCGGTCCTGTTCCTCGAACAGACGCTTCAGTATCTGATCGCCTTGTGCCTCGGCGTCGGCGCCAAAATTCTGGCGGAGGAATTGCCGCACATACTCCATTTCCGAGTGCATTACCTTGCCGTCAGATTTGATGATATAAGAGGCCAGTACCATCATGGAGAAGAAGAAGCTGTTGCGTTGACCATAGTCATATCCTCCATCTCCGGGAGTATACCCTCCACCTGTGTAACCTCCGTTGCCTATCGATGCGGGTCCATCGTCGCTGTCGAACAGACTCCCGATGAACAACCCTGCAAGAAGACCCAGTGGGCCGCCTACCATCCATCCTAAGAATCCGCCAATCCATTTGAATAATCCCATATTTAAAGAAGGTTTTTTAGTTTTGTTTTGTTATTAATTGTAAAAACATTTCGTAATTTGGAATCTCCTCAAGAAATAAATATTTTTGATTGTCATAATCCATCTTGCAGCAAAAGTGTGTGATGCCGTTGCTTACCACCAACAGGTCTACTCTGAGCAACAGATTGTAGACAGAAATTTGGTCGAACACGTTTTGTGTCACTGGCAGGGTGGGGGCTTTGTACTCGATAATCATCCGGGGATGTGCCGTTGAGTCGTATACCACGGTGTCACATCGCAGCCGTTTCTGACCCACAGTGAGCATTACCTCATTGGCCATGATGGTCGGGGGATAGCCCAACTGTCCGCACAGGTAGTGTACGAAGTGCTGTCGTACATTCTCCTCGGGAGTGAGAACGACGTACTTCCTGCGTAGGATATCAAACACCATCAGTCGGCCCGATTCTCTGCGGAGCCGTGCCTGAAAGGGTGGCAGTTTGAGGTCTTGACTTGTCATTTACGGTGCGGATGTGCCGGCTGGTCATAGGACTGGAAGGCCGGCAATATTGTCATTTTTATAAAACGTGTTATTGGGATTTTGAATTTTGCCCGATTTGCACTATCTTTGCAACACTATGCAAAGATAGTGCAAACTGAGTGCAAATCAAAATGAATGGATTCATTTTTTTTGCTGAAGTGCCGCCTGTCTTATCTAGAGATGGCGCAAATGGGGCACAGGACAAATCTTTTTATTTATTTTCACCTTGACCCTGTTGCACAATTATTATAATAAGGTGCATTGACCGTGAACTAATAACCTGGAAGAAATGGCTGCAAAGACGAGTATTACCTTCGACGCTTTGATGAAAGAACTCAGAGCCGGACACTACCGCCCTATTTATGTCCTCATGGGCGATGAACCTTATTATATTGACCAGGCTTCTTCGTATATTGCCGAGCATGCCCTGCAACCCGAGGAACGCGACTTCAACCAGACGGTGCTCTATGCGCTCGACACCAATGCCGCCGAGATTGCAGATATGGCTAAGGGTTATCCGATGATGGCCGAAAGGCAGGTCATTATTGTGAAGGAGGCACAGAACCTCACATCGTGGGAGAAACTGGAGAAATATGCCGAGCATCCTATGCAGACCACTGTTTTGGTGATATGCCATAAAAATGGTGTCCTCAGTGAGAAGAAGTCGGGCAAGTTCCTAAAACTGGCGGCTGTTTCCGGCGTTGTCTACGAGAGCAAGAAAAAAAGAGATAATGAACTGCCTGTTTTCGTGGAGAACTACCTGAAATCGAAAGGGGCGACTTCCGATCCCAAAGCAGTCCACATGATTGTGGAGCATATTGGATCCGACTTGTCAAGGCTCGTTTCGGAGATAGACAAGGTGCTTATCTCGTTGCCGGAAGAGGGTAGGATAGTCACCCCCGAAATCGTGGAGAAGGAGATAGGGGTAAGCAAGGACTACAACTCTTTCGAAATGCGCGATGCCATCGTCAGCAAGGATTCTCTGAAGGCTTTTAAGATAGTAAAATATCTTGACAGCAATCCTAAGTCAGGATCGGTCTATAGTTTTCTCCCGTTTCTCTATAGTTTTTTCCAGAATCTGATGGTGGCTTATTATGCGCCTAATAATCGCAGCGAGGAATCTGTCGCACAGGCGCTCGATTTGCGGGCAGCTTGGCTCGCCCGACCATATATGATGGCTATGAGAAATTACTCCGCAACAAAAACTCTACAGATAATTTCCAAATTTAGAGAAATAGATGCTAAAAGTAAGGGGCTTGATAACCCCAGTACGGGGGTAAATGAGTTGATGAAAGAGCTGATTTTCTTCATCCTCAACTGATTTTTCACGTTTTTTTGCATTTTTCAGCACTCAAAATCCCTTTTTTTTGAGTGCTTATTTTTTGCCCTAAACAGTTGGGAAACAGAATCTTCATCTTCTATCCACCCCTTCAAAACTCGCATATTTCAATCGTTTCTTGCCTGTTGTCGGGAGAATGGGAAAAATGGGAAAAATGTCCGTTTTTCGCTCAATTCTGTTCAAAAATGTAAATCCACATAAGTTTTAAAACGCAAAATTAAATTTAAAAATACAACATCAGAAAGACAAGCCGAAAAAAGGAATTGAATAGGAAGTCACAGGCTGAATACATTTGTAAATGAGATTTCAAAAAGGCCAATTTTGATTTTCAAAGTAGATATGTATATTTATACGCGTATACAAAACGATTATATGTTACACAAAACCAATCAGTTACACGTTTGTATTTATATTTATGTTTGTTAAAACATAGCTGAAAGCCCACATTCAAGGCAATACCAATATTATTTGATGAAATGATGTAAATGAATTCATTTAAAGCCAAATATTTGAGAAAAATCATTGAACCAATGCATTGTATATAAATAATCAAAATTTTACAGTTTTGATATGTAGATGATTTACACTTTTATAAAGTAAAACACAAAAGTGAATTTCTAAATCAAAAATGTAAATATTTAAATTTTGAAAATTTAATCTCAAAAAGTTTTGTAATTGTAAAAAATGTATTACCT
>JAEEGL015979133.1_pt1 | contig 45707 bp, 19 predicted proteins | sample 9134231 | NCBI WGS metagenome assembly JAEEGL01 (sample SAMN16246548, study PRJNA631951) | gut metagenome | biome: gut microbiome; feature: rumen; material: fiber-attached | host: Bos | place: Iran: Karaj | collected 2018-10 | reverse complement strand
CAGAAATACAGGGAACTCCTGCCTGACAGATGGAAGGCACTATAGACTGCAAGGCGTCAAAGCGGATACGCTTACTGGCGAGGTCCAAAAACGTGAGGGAGACGTGAGGGGCATTCATTCTCCCTCACGTGCCTTGAGCCCTTTGTGCAAAGGGCTTGAGGCCCCTGATGTGAGTATGTGAGGGTAAAATTGAAATTCACGATAAAAAGTAGGGAAAAACTTGTGGCATTGCTCGAAAAGTTGTAACTTTGCAGTTTGTAACAATAACCTATTCTAAAATAAGAGAAAGCATGAAGAAACTATTGTTTGCCTTAATGGCAGTTCTTGCGCTGACTGGTTGCAAGAAGGACTATGAAGAGGTGAAGGGCGATCTCTCAGAGACCCGCATCTACACTCTGAAGAACGGACTGAAGGTCTATCTCTCTGTGAACAAGGAAGAACCGCGCATACAGACCTTTATTGCTGTGCGCACGGGCTCGAAGAACGACCCTGCTGAGACCACGGGCTTGGCTCACTACTTAGAGCACCTGATGTTTAAGGGCACCAAGCAGTTTGGCGTGACTGACCCTGAGGCTGAGGCTCCGCTGCTGGCCGACATTGAGGCCCGCTACGAGGAGTATCGCAAGCTGACCGATCCTGAGGAGCGTCGCTTGGCCTATCAGGGCATCGACAGTGTGAGCCAGGTGGCTGCCAAGTTCTTTATCCCTAACGAGTATGACAAGCTCATGTCGGCCATTGGCGCTGAGGGCACGAATGCCTACACGTCGAACGATGTGACCTGCTACACGGAGGACATCCCTGCCAACGAGGTGGAGAACTGGGCAAAGATTCAGAGCGACCGCTTCAAGAATATGGTCATTCGCGGTTTCCACACGGAGCTGGAGGCTGTCTATGAGGAGTACAACATGGGACTGACGCAGGACATGCGAAAGCTCTATGAGTCTATGTGTCGCAAGCTCTGTCCTACACACCCCTATGGCACGCAGACCACCATCGGTACGCAGGATCACTTGAAGAATCCCTCTATCACGAACATCAAGAATTATTTCGCCAAGTGGTATGTGCCTAACAACGTGGCCATTTGTATGGCTGGCGACTTCGACCCTGACGAGGTGGTGAAGACCATTGAGAAGTACTTTGGCGACTGGCAGCCTGGCGACGACGTGACGCAGCCGGCATTTGAGGAGCAGCCCACATGGACGGAGCCGCAGGACACCACCGTCGTAGGCCCTGAGACAGAGACCATCTGGCTGGGCTGGCGTCTGGATCGTGGTGCCTCGCTGCAGGCCGACACGCTGGATGTGATCTCCCACATGCTTAGCAACGGCACAGCCGGTCTTATCGACCTCGACATCAACCAGCAGATGAAGATGCTCGAAGCATGGGCTGGGGGAGAGACGATGATGGACTACTCGCTGTTCATCCTCGGCGGCACACCGAAGGAAGGGCAGACGCTCGACGAGGTGCGCGCCCTGTTGCTCGAGGAGGTGGAGAAGCTGAAGAAGGGTGAATTCTCTGACGACCTGCTGCCTTCGGTTATCAACAACATGAAGCTGCAGTACTACAACTCGCTGGAGAACAACCGTGCCCGTGCCAACATGTTTGTCGATGCCTTCATCCTGGGTAAGCCCTGGGAGCAGGTGGTGAACCAGCTCAATCGCATCGAGGGCATGAAGAAGGAGCAGATCATGGACTTCGCCAGCCGTCACTTCGGTCAGGGCTATGCTGCTGTCTATAAGCGTCAGGGTGTGGATGAGACCCAGAAGAAGATTGATAAGCCGGCCATCACGCCTATCCCTGCCAACCGCGACACGGTGAGCCAGTTTGTGAAGGACATCCAGAACGCCAAGGTGAAGCCCATCGAGCCGAAGTTTGTCGATTTCAAGAAGGATCTCACCTTCGGCGAGGCTGGCAAGCTGCCCTATATCTATGTGCAGAACAAGGAGAACGGACGCTTCACCCTCTCGTTCCGCTATGACTTCGGCGAGGAGAGCGACGTGCGCTACGGCTATGCTGCCGAATACATCAACTATCTGGGCACCGACTCGCTGACAGCTGAGCAGCTCAAGCAGCAGTTCTATAAGCTGGCCTGCAACTACAGCATCAACGCTGGTTCTCGCAACATCACCGTGACCTTGAACGGTCTGGGCGAGAGCATGCCTGAGGCGCTGAAGCTGATGCAGCATGTGATGCAATGTGCCCGTGTGGATCAGGATGCCTACGACCAGTATGTGGCGCTGACAGAGAAAGCCCGTCAGGATGCCAAGCTCGACCAGCGCACCAACTTCCAGTTCCTTGTGAACTATGGACTCTACGGCCCCTATAACCCAACTCGCAATGCATTGTCAACGCAACAGCTGAAGGAAACCGATCCGCAGTCGCTGCTCGACCTGCTGAAAGACCTGCACCAGTATAAGCACACCGTGCTCTACTACGGTCCGATGGACGAACAGCAGTTGCAGGAGTCGCTGGCTTCTCACATCGCTATGCTGCCCAATGAGTTTGTGGCTAATCCAGAGCCCCGTCACTATGAGCTTCAGCCCACAACGCAGAATGAGATCTTGATTGCACCCTATGATGCCAAGAACATCTACATGCGCATGTACCATAATGAGAATCGTGCATGGAATGCTGAGGAGGCGCCTGTTCAGGCTGTGTTCAACGAGTATTTCGGCGGTGGCATGAACACGGTGGTGTTCCAGGAGTTGCGCGAGACGCGCGGTCTGGCCTACAACGCCTATGCCTATTATGCTGCACCCAGCTACAAGGGAGAGCCTGAATACTACATTACCCACATCATCACCCAGAACGACAAGATGATGGACTGCGTAGCCCAGTTCCACCGGATTCTCGACGAGATTCCTCAGAGCGAGGCTTCGTTCCAGATAGCCAAGGATGCGCTGACTAAGCGTCTGGCCAGCCAGCGCACCACGAAGTTCGGTCTAATCAACGCATGGCTCTGGGCACAGCAGCGCGGTCTCGACTATGACGAGGATGAGCGCATCTAGAAGGCGCTGCCCAGCATCACGCTGAAGGACATCGTCGATTTCGAGCAGAAGCAGATGGCTCACAAAGCCTACCGCTACATCATCCTGGGCGACGAGAAGGAGCTCGACATGAAGGCCCTGCAGGAGTATGGCCCTGTGAAGCGACTCACCACCGAGGAGATCTTCGGCTTCTGATGTAACCTGAATGATTCAAAAAATGCGCTCCGCATGTCTCGAAATTGAGAATGCGGAGCGCATTTTGTTGTTGTCCCTTCATGTGGGAAACTCCTATTTCTGAATCTTTCTGGCGTGCCGTCCTTCCTTCACGATATAGAGGCCGCGGGGGAGGGTAGCGAGCGAGGTGTGGGGCAGCCGTCGGCCAGCAGCGTCGTAGATTTCTATGCGCTTCTGCTCATGAGCCGTAGCAGGCAGTAGCTCTTCGATGCCAGAGGGATTGGCAGGCAGGACGTGGACGACGAGGGTGTCGTTGACCTTCTCGCTGGCCAGGCCTGTCAGCACGATGGGGAACACATAGTTGCCAGGATTGACGAAATAACCACGGAAGGTGGTGGTCTTCGTCGTGACGTTTGACTCTCGCTTCAGACTATCAGGCACACCATAGGTGCGCTTGCCGTCATCCGTAATATAGTTTGTGGCTGCAGGAACGCTCTTCAGATAACGTCCGCGGAGCACGATCTCCAGCGAGTCGCCTGCATTGACGGTCAGTTCCTTCTCCTCGTTGAGCAGTCGGGGCTGCATGGCACCAGGGAGGAAGTAACCCAGATGGGGAGGCTGGTTGTAGGCTGTGTTCTGCCAGCAGACGCCCATGCGGTAGGTGTGATCATGCATAAGGGTAGGGATGCGGTAGGCCGTCTCGATGTTCGACGAGTAGATGCCGAGGCAAGTCTCAGCATCAGTCACGCTGTAGAGAATCACCTCTTCGCGCCAGTCACCGAGGATGTCGGCTTGCAGGTTGGGTGTGTTCTTCGTGCCATTGCAGGTACTGCCAGGACCGATATTATAGAAGGTGACGAGACGGCTGGTACCACCCGAACCATTGTTCCAGTTGTCGAGCTTGTTGCCGTCGAGCAGTTCATCTTGCACGTCGCCATCCCAGTAGATACGGAAGTTTGAAGAGCCGCCATTACTGTAATAGGTCTTGCCAGTCAGGGCACTACGGGGACTGCCGTCGTTACTCGACCAGAAGAGTGAACCGTTGATGTTGGAGTCGAAGTTACCAGCAATGCCGCGACCGTTGTCGCTGCCGCCTGTGGCGCTGTAGATAATCTCTCCTGTCCGTGCATCGTGCAGGTCCCAGCCGTAACTGCCTCCCTCATGAATCTGGAAAACCTCGAGACCGGGACGGGTGGGAATGTGGTCTGCCAGATGGATGGCATCGCCGTGACCGAAGCCCGTGCCGAAGAGCACGCGGCCATCGTGGTCGCAGGTGGCCGAGCCCCATACAATCTCGTCACAGCCATCGCCATCGACGTCGGCTACCGAGAGGTTGTGGTTGCCGTTCTGGTACATCGTGCCGCTGCCGCTACCACTGGTGGGCTTCATGTTGTTGTAAGTCTTGGTGGTGCCCTTGCCGGTGGCATCGTAGGTGGTCACGGTATAGCTGTTCTGTGCCTTGTTGCTGCACAGCCATTTCTGGCGCAGCTCGGTACCGTCGAAATCTACTGCCCAGATGAATGCATAGTCGTAGTAACCGCGACAGAATACACCGCTGGGGTTCTTGTCGGGACCATCGAGGTAGGCTACGGCTGCAAGATAGCGCTCGCCGCGGTTGCCGTAGGAGGCCTTGTCGTTCTTGCCACCCACGCCCCAGTTCACGGAGCCGTCGGCTGCACCGCCATAGGTCATGTTGCGGTTGGGGTTATAGAACACGGTGTGGATAGCCTCGCCCGTCAGTCCCCTGAACACGGTCAGCCACTCCTGTCCGCCTGTGATGCGGCCGTCACTATTGCGGTAGAGGGCAGTACCGCTGACCGACTTGATGGCGGATTCGGTGGCTGCGCTGTTGACATAGCTTCCTTGTCCGTCCTTTGAGCCTGGCCCTGTCTTGCACATCATCTCTGCCTTGCCGTCGCCATCGAAATCATAGACCATGAACTGCGTGTAGTGGGCACCGGCGCGGATGTTACGTCCGAGGTCAACGCGCCAGAGCTTCGTGCCATCGAGTCGGTAGCAGTCGATGAAGACGTTGTCGGTGATGCCGCCCTGAGAATTGTCCTTCGACGTGGAGGGATCCCATTTGACGAACAGCTCATACTGGCCGTCGCCATCGACATCGCCAACCGACATATCGTTAGGGGTGTACTCGCCTCCCTGTTCGCCATTGGCGGGGCGGTCGAGCGTGACTTTCAGGTAGGTCTGCGACCAAGCTGCTACGGCCTCCGTCGTATCGACAGCCTCGCCGTCGATCTTGGTCACGATGCGATATTTCGACGTCTTCGTGCCCGATGCGTCCTTGTAGTTGGTTTTGTACTGGTTCTTGGCGACGACCGTATTGTTACGGATGATGTCGAAGGTTGTGCGATCCTCATCGTCTGTGCCGAACATGCGCCAACTGATGAAGTTGCCTGAGCCGCTACTGGCAGGCAAAGCCACCACGCCACGATCCAGCTTCTCCATCTGGCTGACGGGCGTATTCTGTGCTTGCGTGCCCACTGCTGAGAGCAACAGGGCTGAAATAGCAAATAAGTTTCTTTTTGACATGTTTGTAGTAGTCGTTTTCGTCTGTAATATAATATAAAAAATGAAGTGAAAAATAGCCGCCGTGGATAACGGCTATTTTCCACTTCGGATAGGGAACGGTTATTTCAGCATGATCTTGCGCGTCGTGCCATCGCTGTAGCGAACGATGTTGAATCCGCGACGCAGGCTGCTGTGGCGCGTGCCGTTCAGACCGTAAATGGCAGAGAAGGTGTGCTGTCTGGTCTGCTGTGCATCGCTGATGCCTGAGATGCGCTCCTGAGACTTCTCACCCTGATTGGCCAGATAGATGTCGTAGAATCCAATTTTTGAGTTGTAGCCGCAGAGGTAGGCACGCACATATACTTCATCAGTACCTTCGTAGCTGCGGGTGATGTTATGGGTCTGGCGAGCACTTTCCTCAATATAGATGGTGTCACCTACAGTCTGCCAGTTGCTCTCCCATACGTTGCCGTCGGTAGAGGTCTCCAGCACAAACTGGTGCTTGGCTGCTGCATCGGGCTTGGTGATGCTGGCCACATTGATGACGATGTCGAAAGGACCTGCATACTTCTGGGTGGTGACGATGTATGCGTTGTAGGGGAAGGTCTGACCATCGCTGGGAACGGTGTTCTTATCAGCCAGCACAATGGCACCCTTGGTGGCAGGGAAGTCAGGATTCACATCGTCGGCAGAAGCATAGTTGTAGCCGCTGGTGTCGCCCAGGTTGTTGCCTGTAGAGAGGTTCTCCCAGTCCACAATCTGACCACGTGAACGCAGCATCCATCCATTCTCAAAGTCCTTGGCCTCCTCAGGATTCAGGTCGGTGTAGGTAACGGTGATGACCTCATCGCCAGTCTCTGGATCAGTAGTGGTATCTTCTGTCCTTGTCTCAGGATTGAAGTAGGAGTAGGCGTTGTCGCCGCTCTTGTTCTTACCCCATGAGAAGTAGTAGGCGGTAGAAGTGCTGCCACCATTGTATTCGGCAGAATTGGCATCCATGTGAGCCAAGATGTCGATGCGCACTTTCTCACCCTGTACCAATACCTCACGCGAAGCCGTTTCTGATGTCACCAGCCCCTCGGCCTCGACAAAAGCGTAGATGGTGCGGCTGTAGGTGAGGACGATAGGCTCTGAATAGAGCGTGGACTGATTGGCATTCTTGTTACCATCATAGTTGTAGTAGATGCTGGCACCTTCGATGCCGCTTGTCAGCGTTACGATAGATTTACCCTCTTCGCTGGCCACCTCAATCGTGGGAGCCTCGGCCTGTTTCTTCAGGTCAACAGCCTGCTCGGCTACTTCGCTCAGCAGATAACCCTCGGCAATGGCAACGGCCTTCACCGTTACGCCCTCGCGGTCGATGTTGAACGGCTCTGTGTAGAGTGTGCTCTTTTCTGTGGGCTCGCTACCGTCTGTCGTGTAGAAAATAGATGCGCCAGCAACGGTGCTCTTGAGGCTCACGTCGGTGTTCATGTTCTTATACTCCAACACGATGGAGGGCTTGGGAGCCTGAGAGACCTTGGCCTTACTGCCAGAAACTACATTGACAGCATTGAGCAGCAACTGAGGATCGGCACCTTCGTTCAAAGCAGGCAGATATATGAAAGCGTTGCGGCTAAGGCTGTGGGCATGGATGGCCACCTTTGTCTCATCGCCCATAACGGTTGCCAAAATGGGGTCATTGGCATACGCTTCGTTGAGCGTGACGGCAGAATAGCCAGCACCGTTGGTAATGAACAGACCCGTGAATCCGTCTTCCTCAATCAGTTCGATATTACGGAAGAGAGCGTGGCCTGGCATCTTCACATCGGCAAACTGCTCAGTAGTGGTAACGGCTGTTCCCATGCCCCATTTGTCATACAAGTTGGCATTCAGGATCACCGTGGGGATGAACGGACGGATGTCCTTCAATGTGGCAACGGCATTGTCCTGCAGGTCGCTGATGACAATGGCATCGTATCCCTCTAAGTCTGAAAGCTTAGTGGCATCAGTAGCGATGATGGGTACGGTGGTGAACTTATCATTCTGGGCCAATGCTGCATAGTTTAAATCCTGCTCCAGATTGCCAGTATAGAGATAGGCCACCTGCGACTTCTGGTCAGGATTGCCCACTTCAATGCTGTAGAGATGGCAGCCGTTGGTGTTATAGACCTGAATGTCAACGGTGCCGTCGTCGTTAGGGGTTGCACCTTCAGGCAGCGTCCAGCCTTCTTCCCAAGTGTAGCTGGCCTGTGTGGTGGGCTTGAACGCTTCGCCAATGAGGTTGGCATCGTCTGTGCAGGCACCTGCATAGAGTGCAACACCACGGGCATCGCTGGGCTTGTGCGACTCAGCAACGATGGTGATCTTCTGACCTACATGAACCTTAGGAATGGTAAAGCAGTAGATACGGGCACCAGCGCTCTTGGCGTTGCCTCCACCTAACCACAGATACTGCGGACCAGCATAATCGCCCAAAGAAGTAGAGGGATAGTTGACAGCGATGGCCAACGATCGTTTAGCGGTATAAGTGGTGTTCCATACCAGACCTTCCGTTTCAGCAATCACGTTGCCGTTGGCCATCAAATAGCCTTCGTCTGAAATGTTGCTGGCATACGACCAGTAGCAATTGTCAGGTTGTGGATTGTCGCCAGTGGCCTTCTCGGTCGATGACCAATTACCGCCTGAAACACCTCCTGCTGCGTCTTCGGCTTGCAGGTTGGCTACAGTCTGGGCGCTCCAAGAGGTGAAGTCCCACTTGCGATAGCCCTGTGCGCTGACGGATAATGCCACTACAAGCAGGGCTGCTAATGTAAAGATTTTCTTCATACTTAAAAGGTTTTAGTGAGTAATTAAAGCTTTATGGTGCAAAATTACACAAAAAAGCCGAACTTCCAAAAAGAAGTCCGGCCTTTTCTATAAAAATTGGTTCGTAAACGTTTACGTATGCTCTTTTTTACTTCATCATGACTTTGCGCACTTGTCCAGTCTTGTCAACAACGATGTTGAGACCCTGACGCAGTTGTCCTATGCGCATGCCGTTGAGCGAATAGATACCCACCGTAGCTGGACGGCAAGCCTCCTGGACATTGGTGATGCCCGATGCCTGTTCGAACTCAGCGTCGTACTCAGCCTTCTTGATCCGCGACTGCTCACCCTCGTTCAGAATATAGATGTCGTAAATCTGTACGCTGCTGCCACCACCGGCCTGCGTGACGCGCACATAGACCTCGTCGGTGCCCTCGTAGCTGCGGGTGTAGCTCTTCCACAGACGCTTCACGGTCGAGGTGGTCATCGTGTCGCCCACCACCGTCCAGTTCAGACTGTCAGCCGATACCTCGACGAGCATCTTGCCTACATTCTCGCCACCTGATGCCGTGCCCACGTGGGTCACCACGTCGAACGGAGCCTGGAACTTCACACGGCTCTGGATAGCACCTGTGCAGCGCTCGCCGCTGGCCTTGCCGGCGAACTGAATGTCGTTGTTGATAATCTTAGCATACGACAGTATGTCGCCGGTCGTCTCAGGGTTATAGCCAGCGTCGTTACCGGGGTCTGCGCCTGCTGTCAGGCTCTGCCAGATCATCACCTGTCCCTTCGACTTCACCTCCCAGTCGCCCTTGGCATTGCCTTCCTCGTCGACGGGTGCGTAGAACTCATAGTCTTTCTCAGGATAGATGGAAGTCTCGTCGCCCGTCTCGGGGTCAGTCTCTGTTCCAATTGGCTCAGCGGTGGTGTCATAGATGCTGCTGGCGTTCTTGCCCCAGCTGAAGTAGTAGATGGTGCTGCCTGAGCCGCCCTTCTGCCAGTCGGCAGCGTTGGCGTCGAACAGGCCAATCTGATCTTGGCGCACCTTGACGTTCTTCACTACTACGCGCTGCTGTGCTAATTCGGAGAATACCTGTCCGCCAGTCACGGCAAAGGCCGTAAAGTCGGTAGGCAGTGCTATGGCGATAGGCTCGCTGTACTTCATCGACTTGGTGGTGTCGGCCTCCTCGGCATTGCTGAAGCTGTACCACAGGGCCACGTCGGGCGTAGCATTGTTCAGCGTCACCACCGTCTGGCCGTCCTGGTAGTCGCAGCTGATAACTGGCGTCTCGGGCTGTGAGAAGATTCCAGCCTCGGCTTCGGCCACCTCACTCAGCAAGTAGCCCTCGGCCACGGCCACAGCCTTCACGGTGCAGGGGCTTGTCACGTTGATCACGTCGGCATACTCCTGACTCTGTGTGGTAGGTGTCGAGCCGTCGAGCGTGTAGTAGATATGCGGCTTGGGCAGGGCGCTCGAAGCCATTGTGAGCGTGATATTGGTGTTCATGTTCTTATACTGTAGGGCAATCTTCGGGGCGGGAGCCTGCGTAATCTCACTCTTTGAGCCCTTGACCAGGTCGATGGCATTCTTCAGCAGTTGCTGGCCCTGTGTGGTGGCATCGTTGGCGAAGGCCACGTAAACATAGGCATTGTGGTAGGGGTTGTGTATGTGGGCCAAGGCAGCTTCAGGATTGTTACCGTCCACGAGGGGCGTCTGGTCGCCCTGGAAGAACTCGCCCAATTTCAGGGCCTGCAGCGATGAGTTGGCCATCTCCAAGGCCACGATGTCACCATCGACGAGATAGTCGGCTTCGCCGAATCCGGCAAGCAACTCGCTCTTCTGATCGGCCACTAAGGCGATGGGCATGTCTGTGGTAAAGCTCTCACCATAGCCCCAGGCAGTATAGAGCTGGGCGTTCAGGTTCACGATGGGGTAGAAGGCGATGGCCTCCTTCAGGGTGGCCACGGCGGCATGGTCGGCGGGCAGGGCCGGACTGATGACGGTGGCGTCGTAGGCTGCCAGCTGGTCGGCGGTCAGCGAGGCGGCATCGATAGCCGTCACGTTGAAGGTTGCGTCGGCGGCCAGCGCCTGATAAGCGGCCTCGGCGGTGGCATCACCAGCGGTGAGGTAGCCCACGTTCGTCTTGTTGGCATTGGGATCGTCGCCCTCGCCCACGATGATGTAGTAGATGTGGCAGCCGTTGGTCGATTTGATGGTCAGCTCGGCCTCCTCGCCCTCGCTGCCCGTCAGTTCCCACTCACACTCGGTGTAGTAAGTAGGTACGGCGTTGCCCTTGGTAAGTGACAGCGAGCCGGCACTCGTTGACAACGAGATGCCGCGTGCCTCGCCCAACTTGGTGCGGTTCACAGCGTGGCTCTCCACACCGATTTTGATGGTCTGGTTCACCAAAGCCCTGAACTTGATGGTCTCGTTCTTGCCGTTCAGCCATACGTAGCTGTTGCCGTGGGGAATCATCTCGCCCAGTGCAGGGCCGCCCTCGCTCTCAAACTCGTTGGGCATCTGTGCACCATTGTAGGTGATAACGAACTTTTTGGCATTTGACATACCGAGCACCAGTCCGTCGAGTTCCTCGATGACCTTCTCCTGTCCACCGTTGTGGGTGCAGGCATAGCCTTCGCCGTTCTTGGCATCCTTGCTGGCATTCCAGAAGTGCTGCTCGTCGGCCTTCGTGGCGTCACTCTCGTAGTTGCGCCAGTACTTGTCGGCGCCGAACTCCTCCTGGTCTGCTTTCAGGGCATTGACTGTTTTTGAACTGAATCCTTGGCGGAAGTCCCACGTCTTTCTTAGCGAAGACTGGGCACTTGCGCTGCTAACGATGGCCAACAGGGCCACCATAGTCAGAGTAAATACTTTTTTCATACAGTTTTTGTTATAGAAATGGTTAATAATTGATTTTACGCATTTGGTCGCCTTCCTTTATGATATAAATGCCCTTAGGCTGCCCTTTCAATGAATTCATGGGGAGTCGGCGGCCAAGAAGGTCGAAGGCTTGCCGTTCTGTGGATTGTGGTTCGCTTGCCATCACAGAAATGCTGGTAGGCAGTTTACCATTGATATAGTCGGGCAGGAAGTAACCCAGATGAGGGGGCTGGTTGTAGGCTGTGTTCTGCCAGCAGATGCCCATGCGATAAACATGGTCGTGCATCAGCGTGGGAACAGCATAGGTAGTAGGGGTCCACGTGGTGAAAATCATGACCTGTGAAGAATCCTGCTTGTTCCACATGATGAGCTCTTCACGCCAGTCGCCCAAAATATCAGCCTGCAGGCAGGGCGTGGCTTTGGTGTAGTTACTGGTCTGCGCGTTGTTGTAGGTGGCTGAGTTGAACGAGATGACCGTATTGAATTTCTGGTTGGTGCCGTCCCAGGTCTGGATGGAGGGGTTGGCATAGGCCGTCTGCTCCCATAACCCGTTGTCATTGTCACGGTCATACTGATAGGAACCGTCAAAGAGCTGGTCGTAATAGGTACCATTCCAGTAGATGCGGTAGTTTACTGAGCATGATTTGTTGATGATGGTCTTTCCTGTAAGCGAAGAGCGAGGATTGCGCTCATCGCTGGACCAGAACTGATAGCCCCTCATGCCCGTCATGGCAGCAGCCATGCCTCGGCCATTGTCGGCACCAGCGCTGCCCCCATGCCAGATGATGCGTCCAGTGCGGGCATTGTGCAAATCCCACGAACCTTTGTCGGCATTCAATTTCTCTTCGTGTACGTCAAATACATAGAGGTCTGTGGAGTCAGCCATCATCTTGCCCACGTGCATAGCATCGCCGTGGCCATAGCCTGTAGCATAGAGTAGCGTGCCGTCGTGGTCAAGGGCAGCTGCACCCCAGAGTATCTCATCGCAGCCGTCGCCATCGACATCGGCTATAGAGATGTTATGGTTGCCGTTGCCATAGAGCGTGTTGCTACCAGCTGATTGGCTCTCGCTGTCTGAACTATTCACACCGCCAGTATTGGAAGGTGCAGTCTTGATGGGATTACGCTGAAGACGGTCGCCGTCAACGGTGATGACAGGCCACGACTGGGTCTCGTCAACCTTTGCTGAGAAAACCAGAGATTGGGTGGAGGAGGGTGAGGCATGTAGCCACTCGCTGTGGAGACGGGTTCCGTCGAAACTGACAGCCCAGACATAGGCTTGGGTGTAGTAGCCACGACTGAACACGGCACAAGCCGGTTTGTCGGTTCCGTTCAAATAGGCTACGGCTGCAAGGAATCGTTCTGAGCGACCGCCATAGTTGTCGCCCCAGAAACCACTTGGGAAGTCGCTTACTTTGCCCAGTTCCGAACCACCCTCAGTGGCCGTCTTGCCAGAAGGCAGCGTTTTGCCTGTGCCAGCGCGGCCTGGCAGATACCATGTAGTATGGATGGCACGTCCGGTAGTGCCTTCAAAGACGGTGAGGTATTCGGGACCTTTGAGAATGTGTCCGCTGCTGTTGCGATAGTCCTTGTTGTTGGCATGTCCCTTGATGGTAGCATCGGTAGCAGCCTGATTGACGTAGTTGCCCTGTCCGTCTTTCGAACCTGCGGCTGTCTTGCACATCATCTCTGCCTTTCCGTCACCGTCGAAGTCATAGACCATGAACTGCGTGTAGTGGGCTCCGTCGCGTATGTTCTGGCCAAGGTCGAGTCGCCAAAGCAGTTTGCAATTGGTGGTTTTGCCATTCACATTCTCTTCCGTTCCGTCGAAGTTCACTTTGTAACAGTCTATATAGGTGTTGCCTGTATAGCCCTTTGAGTAGCTGTTGTCCTGAGCGTGGGTCGATTCCCATTTCAAAAACAGCTCATACTGTCCGTCGCCATCGACATCACCTACCGACATGTCGTTAGGGTAGTAGGCGTAGGGCACGTTGGAACCGCCATCCCAAGACTTATGGATACCACCGGCTGGACGGTCCAGGTTGAGCGCCAAAAACTTCTTGTCCCATGCAGCGATGGCCTCTGAGGTCTCTGTAGCGTTGCCGCCAACTTTGGTCACTACTTTATATTGTGCACCAACTGGCGCATTGTTGTCTTTGTAGTTCGTCACTTTCAGATTCGAGGCAATCACTTCTTCATTGCGTAGCAGGTCGAAAGTGGTTACTGACTTGTCATCGGTGCCAAACAGACGCCAACTCACAAAATTGGAAGTAGCTGAGATGGGCACGGCCACCACACCTCGGTCTAACTTCTCCATTTGGCTGACTGGCGTTACTTGTGCCCACGTTCCAAGGGTGAGCACAGTTGCTAAAACAAAAGAGTAAAGTCGTAATGTCATCTTCAAGTAGTTGTTTTTTGTTTCGTAATTTGGGTGCAAAATTACGTTTTTTTTTATGAACCACGGCATTTTTATCAAAAAATAAAGTGTATGGTCGTTTTTTTTCAGTAACTTTGCCGCGATAAAATTGAATTTTATACAACTAATAACTAAATAAGGAAAAATATGAAGAAAAGGATTTTACTGTTTTCCTTGGTGGGACTGTTAATGGGGGGGGCTGTTCAGGCTCAACGCATTGCAGACAAGCTCACGCGTGGACTTGTGGCTATTCCGCAGGGTGACAAAGACGGCCAGGACAGTCGGTACGGTACTACTGGCAGTGGCATCTTCTTGAGTTGGCGTATTTTGCCTACAGAGTACTTTGATACGAAGTATAACGTCTATCGTGATGGTACAAAGGTGGCTTCTAACCTGACAGCCTCGAACTACGAGGACACTAGTGGTTCCAAGACATCATCCTACCAGGTGGTGCCAGTCATCAAGGGCGTTGAGCGTACCGATCTGATTTCTGAGAAAGTAAAGCCTTGGAACCATCAGTATATCGACATTCCTCTGAAGGCTGTCGTGGGGCGTGATGGTAAGACGGTTACGGGCTATAGCCCCAACGACTGCTCAGTAGCCGATGTCGATGGCGACGGACAGATGGAGTTTGTGGTGAAGCGCCGTAATGATACGGGCGATTTGCGCTCAGCTTCCAATAAGGTGCATTTCAATTTGCATGAGTGCTATAAGATTGATGGTACACGACTCTGGTGGATTGACATGGGACCGAACCTGATGGCAGGGCCTGACGAGCAGTTCGACTTGATTCTCTATGACTGGGATCAGGACGGCAAGGCTGAGGCCGTGATGCGTGGTGCTGATAATATGATTATTCATACCGCTACAGGCAAAACCATCAATATTGGTAGCATGACGGCAGGTCTTGGTGTGGATCGTCCTGAGTATATGGGCGTGGGCAATGAGTATCTGCTCTATCTGAATGGTGAGACGGGCGAGCCTTACGGTTGGGATGGATCGGAGAACTGGACGCCGATGGCCTATCCGCTGCCTCAGTTTGAGTCGAACGAGACCAAAGGCGATGCCAATGTGTGGGGTGACTTAGGCCACCGCATGCAGAAACACTATTTTGGCGCTCCCTACTTGGATGGACGCAATGCCGCTATCTTCTTGGGACGTGGCTGTTACACCCGTCATAAGTTCTGCGCGTTTAGTGTGAACAAAGAGACACATGAACTGACACAGCTCTGGCGCTGGAACTGCTATCAGGGTGGTTCTCCTTGGTTCGGCAACGGTTTCCATAACTACGCTATTGCAGACGTGGATATGGACGGTCGTGACGAGATCGTATTTGGTTCAATGATTATTGATGATACGGGCTATGGTCTTGCTACTACAGGCTTTGGTCATGGCGATGCCCAGCATTGTGGTGATCTCGATCCCTACCGTTGGGGCCTGGAGCAGTTCGTCTGCTTGGAGAGTTCTGCTGTTCCTGGTATTGCCTATACCAATGCTACTACTGGCGAACTGCGCTATGTGAATGGTTCTGGTGGTGATAATGGCCGATGCATGGCAGGTAACTTCTTGAACACTTATCCTGGAGCCGTAGGTCTCTCATTGGGTTCCGATGCTATCAGTCTTGTGGCTGACCGCGTGATTACAGGCGCTTCAGGGTGGGGTGATGACCATGTTAATGCTCGTGTCTATTGGGATGGCGACTTGCTCGACGAGTTTATGGACTCGCCAGGTACTGAGCGTTCTCCCTGTGTCTATAAAGCTCCTGGACAGGCTGAGGTGGGTACAAGTCGTGGCACCTATCCGAATGATCGCTGCTGGATGGGCGCGGGCCAGTTGAATAACTCTTCCAAGAACAATGCCAGTTTCTTGGGCGATATCATTGGTGACTGGCGTGAAGAGATTGTCACTCGTAATGGTGAGAATGCCATTCGCATCCAGACCACCAGCTATCCTTCAAAATGGGGTATCACTACGCTTTGGGCTGACCATGAGTATCGTAATGGTATGACCTGGCAGTCAGTGGGTTACAACCAGCCGCCTCACACTAGCTTCTTCTTGGGTGAGTTGGAAGGTATCACTAATTGTCCGCCTGCCGTCGTGAATGAAGGACGTACAGAAGTTGGCTCAACGATTTCCTCTACTGATGCCAACGAGCAACTGCTTGTCTCAGGCTATGAGAACAAAACCATCAGTGTGACGGATGGCGCCTCGCCTTGGGTGCTCTTTGTCAACACACCCGCTTGGGTGCAGGGCACAGGCGCTCAGCAGGCTACGACAAGCACGCCAAAACAGCCCAAGCAGAACATCGTTACCTATACGACTACGCTTACGGGCGGTGCCTTTGGCGGTGCTACTCGTCTGGTGAAGCAGGGTGAAGGCATTTTGATCCTCCCCAATGTGGTGGAGAAGCATACGGGTAATACGGATGTCTGGAACGGCACCTTGCAGTTTGATGGACCCTTCAGTCATCCCCCCTCTGGCTCAATCGCCACACCAATCTGATCTCTAATGGAGGTAAGTTCCTCGCAGGCATCACGGCTGACTACAATGCTACCATTTATCCTGGTGGTAAAGAAAATGTGGGAGGTATTACTGCTTCTACGTTGAAGTTAGGCTTCGGATCTCGTGTGGTGCTCGACATCAACGGAACCACTATCGATCAGCTGAATGCCGACGCGCTGACCATTGAAACAAAGAGCTGGCAGTATGGCCCTAAATACAAGGCTCCCATCCTGCAGTTTGCAGGCGATGTGAACCTGCCTGCTGGTACCTATGTGCTGGGCGCTATTGGCAACATTACGGGTAAGATCGAGGATCTGATCATTGAAGGCTTGGGCACACAGGTAAAATCGTCATTGCTCTATGAAGACGGCAAACTGAAACTGGTCATCGAAACCATGCGTGAGGCAGGCACCATCACTTGGAATGGCACCTCTTCTAATAATACATGGGAACAGGCGGTATCCGAGAATTTCTTGATAGGTGAAAACAGCACCTATTCTGCCAATGGTGATGATGTGATCTTTGATGATAATGCAACTTCTGTCGTTGTGAACATCAAGGGGGCTGTGAGTCCGAAGTCTGTGACCTTCAATAATGATTCGAAGGCATATACCGTCAAGGGCGACAGCATCGTGGGTGGAGCACCCATCACGAAGAATGGTAGTGGAAAGGTGACTTTCAATAACTGGAATCATACAGGCGCTACGACTATCAATGGTGGTACGGTTTCAGTGGTCATGCTGGCCAATAACTCTGGTCAGGATTATGGCTCGTTAGGTAATGCCAAGCAGTCTATCACACTGAATAGTGGTGCTACGCTCCAGACCAATGGTATCATGATTACCGACCAGCAGTTGACGGTGTCTGGTGAGGTCACCATAGATGTGCCGGCCAGCAAGAGCGTTATTTTCAATAAAGCGATTAAGGGTTCTGGCGCCATTGTTACCAAGACGGGTACTGGCAGCATGGAGATTGGTACGCAGACTAATACGTTCAGCAAGCTCATTGTGAAGGGAGGAACAGTCGTTTCTAATTATAACTCTTCCTTCGCTGAGACGCTTCCTGCCACCGTCGAATTCCAGAACGGAACAATATGGGGTGCCAATAACGAAGGAACCAATGTTAATACAACCACGAAGTTCATTGTGCCCAGTGGCAAGACTGGTACCTTCTATGCAGGTTTCCGTTCTACTTATACAGGCACATTGACGGGTGCAGGCACTTTCAATATCTATACGGGTGGTGTGCGCTGCTACTTTGACGGTGACTGGAGCGCCTTTGAAGGCACCATCAATGCTGGAAAGGAGAATCGTCAGAACAAGAAGACATACGATCCGTCATGGGCGTTCCGTAATACCAAGGGTCTGCCTAAGGCCACGCTGAACGTGCAGGCTGAGGTGGGCGTGAGCAATGAGGGCAAGAACATCCAGCTGGGGGCATTGAAGGGCTCTGGCTCGCTCAATGGTTCTGGTCAGTATATTATCCTTGATGATAAAAACTACTCGCTGACTCCCACGGTCAACTCACCGTTGGTGAAGCGAGGCGCAGGTAAGATGACCTTGTCTGTTAATAAGCTGAATGGAGCACTTACTGTGGAAGAGGGAACCGTGACCTTCAACCAGCCAGGACTCAATACCGCTATTAATGGTACAAACACCATTACGGTGAAATCGGGAGCACGTGTCGTTGGTCAGGGCTTGGTCAATGCGCTGGTTGTACAGAAGGGCGCTGAGGTAACACCTTGCGGATCAACCCTCAATGAGACTACGGCAGGCACCATCAAGTGTAGCAATACCATCAATGTGAATGAAGGCGCAACGGTCAACTTTATCGTAGGTAGTACAAAGAACAGTATGCTTGACACGAAGAACCTCACGATGAATGGCATCGTCAATGTCATTCTTGCAGCAGGCTATCAGCCAAAGCTGGGTGATAGCTTCACGCTTTGGACTGTTTCTGGCACCTATTCTGGTCAGCTGAAATGGCTGTTGCCTGTACTGCCTGATGGACTCTATTGGGATGTCTCTGGATTGGAGGCAAAGACAGGTGTGCTTAAAGTGACCGACGATCCTACAGGCATTGGTCAGATTGCTGTCGGTGCAGAGGTGAATTGTGAGGTGTTTACGCTTAGTGGTGCTCAGGTGACCACCTTCAATGCAACAAAGGCACAGGCTGTTGCAGAATTGAATAAGCAAGGTTTGCGCGCGGGTACCTTTATTATTAAAATGCGCGACGGGCAGCGTTCTGAGGTGAAAAAAGTTGTCGTGAAATAGTGAAAATTATTCCATAGAGCAAAAAGTAGAGGCGTTTGACAAAAAAAGCGTCTCTATTTTTTTGCTCTGTATGAATAAAATACGTAACTTTGCACCCGACTACTGAATAATAGATTTGCAAATTAGGAAAATATTTACTCTTATTAATAACTAAATTTAAACGATTATGAAAAAAAGATTACTTACCTTAGCTGCTTTTGCGTTGACAATGGTAGGTTCTGCTTTTGCAATTAGTGTGGGCGATTATGTCTATACGGCAACGCAGAGAGTGAAGATTACTGGAGAGAATCTGGTAACGAATGGTACTTTCGATACCAAAGACGGCTGGACAAATGCTGCAGGAGAAGATTTGAATGCAGAAGTGTGGGACATCGCTTTGAATGCAAATGCAGGTCCCAACGGAGAAAATGTGATTACCAGCCTTTCTGGCGCTACTGCTGATGCTGCTCTGTGCCGTGCATGGTCACTTGCTACGGGTAGCTACATTGTGATGTACGACATCAAGGGTGAGACAACTGGCGCAACGGGTATCGTGAACGGTGGTAGCAGTTGTGCTGACTTCTTCCTGGCTAGTGGTGAAACATTGTCTAAGACTTCTACTGGCGATGCTGGTAAGAAGGTGTTGGACGAAGGTCTTGCAGACGTCGCTACTGTTGACGGCTACAAGGATGAGTGGAAAACCAATGCCTATTCTTTCTATATTGAAGAAGGTCAGAAGTTGGTCATGCACTTTGAGAAGCTTGCAACCAATACGATGATTACCAATGTCCGTATCTATCCTGCTCAGGTGGTTTATGATGACCGTATCATCAAGACTAAGCTTGAGTTTATTGACAAGCTGATTGCTACAGACAAGTTCTTGCTGGATACAGACAATGGCTTCATCCTCAACATTTATACGGCTATGAAAGACATGCTGGGTACGGATGCATTGGACGATCCTTCTAATGTTGAAGCTTTGATGGATGAATTTAATCCAGAACTTATCAAGTGGCTTGATCTTAATGCTGCTGATATTTTGAAAGATGAAAAACGTTGGAGCACTTATATAGATACTCGTAAAATGGATGGTATTGGTGGCAACTGGCAGGGTACTGGTGGCCGTTGGTTCCATATCAACAATGGTGGCAGTAACGAAATTACCGATGATGGCGATGAGATTGGTCACCGTTTCCAGGGTGGTACAGAAGGTAACGCTTCGCAGTACTATACTATTACCCCCGTAAATCCTGGTACTTACATGTTCTCCCTTGATATTGTTGGTCACTATATGGCAGGATCAAGTGGTAAGACTTACAACTATATGCTGAACTCTACCGATAATTATGTAACTGACTGGAATCGAGATTTCCGTGGTGTTACAATGTATGCTGGTAAGGATATCATGGGTGCTGACGCTGAGGCTAATGCCGCTATGAATAACGAGCAAGAAGGTCAGAAAATAGATTGTGGATTGATTAATAATCCCAATGCTAAGAACAATCCTCAGAAGTTTGTTGTGTTCTATGAAGTGTCACAGGAAATGGTTGATGCTAAGACTCCTATCACTTTCGGTATTACATATATTCTGGATCCCGAGCGTGGATTCACTACTAAGTTGGGAAGCAATGTGAATATTGCAAATCCTCAGATTCGCCTGATTGGCTTTACCCAGGAGTTGGTTGACTATCAGAATGAGGTGGCTAAGATTATCACTCAGCAGGGACCTCTGAAGGAACGCCTTGATTGGGCAAAGGAAGACATGCTGAAGACTGCTCAGGATGGTTATCCTTGGGGTAAGGCTGCTTTGCAGGAGGCTATCGAGTTGTATCAGCCCGTTTATGATGCTTCTCTCAATGTGATCGATGCTGAGGGTAATGTGAGGAACGCTGATTTCATCAGAGAGTGCATGGAAGCCGCAACTGTAGGTTCTGGTATCCTCTATAGCGACAGCCTGCTGAACACGGTGAAAGCCGTCAATTCTGCCCGTTCAGCTTTTAGCAATATCAACAAGCCCATTGCCAACTATCGTCAGAAGATTGCCGATGCTGAAGCTGTTCGTGATGACGCTATGAACTCACTTGGTGACAAGCAGACCTTCCAGGCAGCTATCGATGCCGCCCTGAAGCAGCTCGATGATGTGCTGGCTACAACAACCGATGAAACCCGTGAGACCGATGAGGCTACATTGACTGAGGCTCTTGGCGTACTTGATGCTGCTGTTGAGACTTTCAAGCAGAGCGCTGCTATCGATCCTTTCATCGACATTGATTTCTCTAACCAATTCGAGGAGATTAAGGATGCTGAGGGAACACCTACTGGCGACTACATGATTAAGGGCGCCAAGGGTCAGATGGAGTTCTCTACTGGTTCTGTGAATGTGGAAGACAATACAGGCGCACCTAATGAGAAGGGCGTGGGAACGATGGACTTTGCCTTAGGTCATGGTGAAGAACTGCTCGACGTGCTCCGCGTTGGTAGAGGTACTGCTACTGTGAACATGCCTGAGGGCGTTGAGGTTACCGACAATGATATCGTTCGTTTCGACTTCAATCTCTGGTTCGTACAGCTTTCTGCTGGTACAATTAACATTGAGCTTCTGAATGAAGAAGGTCAGCGTCTGGCAGGCTTTGGTTATTGCGCATACGGCAATCCTCCTGCTGATTTGAACTACAATACCTTCAATAACGAGGCAAATGAGGGTCTTAACCTTGCTGGCTATGCTACTCAGAATAAGGTTGGTGATGTAGGTTCTCACGTTGATGGCAATAAGAACTCGTTCTCTCTCCTTATCGACTATAAGGCTAAGGGCGTACAGGGCATTCTCGTTACTTCTAAGGGTACCTGCACTGGTAAGGTTCTGCCTTTGAACACCGTCATTGATGAGGAAACTTCTATAACTGACACTAAGGTTGCTAAGTTTGTGCTCACCAGCAACTATGGTTCAAACAATGGTGGTAACTATGTTGGACGCCGTTGCTGGTTTGATGATTTGAAGGCTTACAAGTATCCTTCACAGGCTGAAGGCCCAATCGTTGACGGTATCAGTGAACTGACCAATGCTGCTGCTAAGGTGGTGATGCCTACGAAGGTGATTAAGAATGGTCGCATCGTAATCAACGGCAAGTATGGTGTGAATGGTATGATTGTTAAGTAAAAAACAATCTCCACAAATATCTGCCCACGAAGTAGGGTAGTACTATTCAAAGAGGATGCGTTCGCGCATCCTCTTTTATCTACTAAAACTACAAATATGAAAAGAAGTGTTCTGCTTGCATTCCTTTGTGTCGTTTACTCCTCAGTTCAGGCACAAATCATCGATGCCTATAAAAACGTATGGCCCGTCAATGACCTGGCTTTGCTAAAGAGCCTGAACGGCGAGTGGCAGCTAAAGGTGGTCAAAGGCGTGGAGTCCTCAGAGAAAGGAAAACTTTCTGTACCTCCTGCCGATGACAGCTGGGGGAAGATACCCGTGCCTGGCTGTTGGGAAAGTCTGTGGGCAGATGGCGACGCGTCAGGAATGGCGAAATGCTTTTCCAAACCCAGATATAACTATCCAGACTCGCTGACGGGCTATTATCGCACGAGTTTTGTGGTGCCCAAAGAATGGAAGGGCCAGCAGGTCATCATCCGTTTCGACGGGGTGCTGCGCGGCTACGACCTTTGGCTGAATGATCAGTATGTGGGTACGTGGGAATCTGGCTATAACACCTGTCTTTTCGACCTGACGCCTTATCTCTCGAAGCGCGCTTTCAAGGGCGAACCACAGCAGTTGGCCATGCGTGTCTATTCCCACTTCAAAGGTTATGAGTTCGACTGCTTCGATGACTGGGCACCCATGGGCATCTTCCGCGATGTCACGCTCTTCCCTGTACCCAAGATTCATCTTTCTGACCTGACCGTAACTACAAAGATGACTGGTGAGGTGACGGTGAAAACTGAGGTGGCCAATGCCAACCGCTTCACGAGTGTAGAGTGTAGAGTGGACAGTGTAGAGCTTCTTTCAGTCGCTTCGCTTGGTGAAAGCGAGCAAGCTCGAGCGGCTACCGCCATTGAGGGGAGTGAAGAGGGGAGCGCGGTAGCAAACTCTACACTCTACACTCTTCACTCTAAACTTGATAATCCACGTTTGTGGACGGCTGAGACACCTTATTTATATACACTAAGGGTTCGAGTGAAGGAGAAGAACAAGGTCTTGCAGACTTTCACACAGAAGATAGGTATTCGTGAAACGAGCATTGAAGGAAACATTCTCAAACTCAACGGACAGCCCATCAAACTGCGTGGTGTGAATGCCCATAGCACCGATCCTTATACGGTGAAGGTAATCAGCGATTCGCTGACGCTCAAGGACATGAAGATGATGAAGGAGGCATCGGTCAACTATATGCGTCTCAGCCATTATCCTCGTGAGCCGCGTTTCTACGAATTGGCCGACTCTTTGGGCTTCTATCTCATCGACGAAATTCCCTTTGGCTTTGGTGAAAAGTTTTCGTCGAATCGTAAATACCTGGATATCCTGAAAACCCGTGCACTGGCTACGGTCACTCGCGACAAGAACCATCCTTCAGTACTCGTATGGAGCGTTGGCAACGAGAATCCGTTGCCGCAGACCTGTGTTGAGGTAGGGGACTATGTGGGACAGCTGGATCCCTCGCGTCCCTATTGTTTTCCACAGGTGGGTAGCTACTTCCGTAGGTTCTTTGAGGGCAACAACGCCAAGGGTTTTCCATCGAAGGCTCCCGTCTATGCTCCTCACTATCCTACGACAGGACAGATAGGTGGCTTCTATCAACACCTCGACCGTCCTGTCATCTTTACAGAATACTGTCATACGTTGGGCATCTCGTTCGAAGACCATGATCGCCAATGGGAAATCATAGAGCGAACTCCAGGCATTGCCGGTGGCTCCGTGTGGGAATGGGCAGACCAAGGTATGCGAACGCCTGCCCTCAAGAATGGGGTGAATCCCTCCCGATGGCGCCCTGATAGTGGGGAGAATAGCCAAAATGTGCTGACATTGCCCTTACAATGGGAAAAAGACGGGGCTGCGGTCACTGGTTTTGAGATGCATGGCAACTATGGTACTGACGGCTTGGTCTATGCTGACCGCACGCCGCTGCCCAATTACTATGAATTGCAGCACAACTATGCTCGTGCTTTTGTTAGTTCCGTCAACTGCGACTCAGTCGCAGCCCGCTTGACTCTCGTCAATCGCTTTGACTTCCTCAATCTCAAGGAAGCCGCAGTCTTCCATTGGGCGATGACCAACAATCGTGATACAGTGGCGCGCGGCTCGTTCATCCCTGATTGCCAGCCACATGGCTCCGCTTCCTATCAATTGAATCTGCCGAAGACTGAAGGTCTTTCTCTCCTTCATTTCGAGATTGAAGACCGGCAAGGACACACCTTCCTCAGTCAGTCTTTTATCCTGAACAAACCACAGATTGAGTGGACAGGACATGGAAGCGGTGCTGTGATGGCGCGTGATACATTCATCCGCACTGGTCGTAAGGCTACGATGGCCGAAAGAATTACGCAGAAAGGACGCCTGCTCCAGCAGTATCTGCTGCCTGTGAGTAATGATCAGGTGAAAGCCGACATCTCCTGTTGGGCCATCGAGGGTGGGGAAGAGGTGGCCTTCACGCTCACCCCAGACACGGCTGATGTGTTCCGTTCTGAACTGGGCCTTGCCTACCTTCTTGATCCGACCATCGACCGCGTGCAATGGATAGGCTATGGACCTTTCGCTTCTTATCCTGGCCGTTATCGCGCTAATCGCTATGGCTTTTGGGCCAAACATAAGGATGACCTCTATTTCGAGGGCAACCATGCAGGCATCGATGCCGCCTTCTTCACTGATAAGGAAGGCTATGGTGTGCTGATTGTAGGTGATTCGCTCTCATTGAATTTCGAACAGACTGACCGTGGCATCGTGATGACTGTCAATGCAGCTGTGAGCGGACAAGGGCCGAAGTTTGCCAAGACGGCTTTCCCAGGATGGCGGGTAGGCGATGCCCCCGTCAGTGCCGCGTTTCGTACCTATTATATTAAGGGCGATGTCATGCCTGAGGTAGTCCGTCGCTTGTTTGCCCCAGCCTCTGCTGTGCCAGCCCCTTTCCGTCCGTACTTCACGCAGTATGACACCTATCTGCTGCCCTTGGATTCCATTACTGCTCACTGAGAATGATCCTGTAGTCTAAAACCCGTCAATTCGACGGGCTTTTTGATGTCAAAAAAAATAAAGAACATGAAATTTTGCGAAAAGATGCGTGATATTTAATTAAAATTGAAATTAGGCTGTTAAAAAGTTGCAGGTGTCGTTAATTTTTAGTTATTTTGCATGTTGAAATACCAACTACTGACATTTCGCGAAATAAAAACAAACAAAATTAGCTAATAAAAACAAATTTATGAAGAAATTCTTTGTCTGTGTCTCTCTCGTACTGACGGGATTGATGACCTCTTGCGTAGAAAAATACGAAGAGGTGGATGCGGAAAGCAAGCCTTCATGGCTTGGCGGAAGTATCTATGCAGAGCTGAAGAATCCTAATCAGGAAAGGCTGACGGGTACGTTCTCAACCTACTTGCGACTCATCGATGATCTTGGCTATGGCGAGACGTTGAATCGCACTGGTTCGAAAACGGTGTTCCCTGCAAATGATGAAGCCTTCAAACGATTCTTCAGCAGTAATGACTGGGGCGTGAGCAGCTATGAACAGCTGAGCGACGCTCAGAAGAAACTGTTGCTTTACAATTCGATGCTTGACAATGCACTCCTGTTGAGTCTGCTCCCAAATGTAAGTAATGGCTCTTCTGATCCAATTAAAGGCGCTGCTGTTAAGCATGAGACCAATGTGAGTGTCATTGACACTATTCAGCAAATGTCGGCAGCCGACATGCCCAAAGGTAATCCCTATTGGGAGAAATATGCTGAGAAGGGCATTGACGTGGTTACCGATGGTACCAAAGCCATGATGATTCATCTGACCCGTGAGTATATGCTGAATAACGACATCACTACATTGGGTAATGAGAGTGACTTCTCCATCATCACGGGTACCCCATTTACTGAGGGCACTGCCTATATTTTTAATAACCGCGTGATTCATGGAGATGTAACCTGTCAGAACGGATATGTACATCAGATGGAAGACGTGTTGGTGCCTCCCGGCAACATGGCACAGGTGCTTCAGCGACATAAGAATACTACGTTGTATAGCCGTATTCTGGGGCATTATGCAGCTCCTTATTATGACGAAAACATCACACGTCAATATAACGACTGGGCCAAGGCCAATAATAAGCCGCTGAAGGATTCTGTCTATCAGATGCGCTATCTGAGTACTCGTTCACAGGGCGGTAACGCGCTCACTAAGGATCCTAATGGCTCTGAGCGTTCTTCCAACTATATCCTGAATCTTGATCCAGGCTGGAATCAGTATTTCCCTGCTGTGGCACAATCAAGCAATGTCGATAACTCTATCCGTGACATCGCTGCTTTCTTTGTGCCTGATGATAATGCTGTGAAGCAGTATTTCCTCCCTGGTGGTGGCGGCTCTCACTTGATTGAGATCTACGGAAGTAAGCGCGAAGGTGCAGTGACCAATGATGAGGCACACCTGATGGAGAATCTCGATTCGCTCCACGCCAAGAAGCCTGAAGTGTTGTCATCATTCACCAAGAATTTGCTGAAACCCCGTTTCACAGCTACTGTTCCTTCGAAGTTCCCCAACGTGACCAACGATGCATCGGAGAATATGGGACTCACGCTCGGCTTGCTTGACAAGAAGGCTGATGGCAAATACGACATCACTATCGCTAACAATGGTGTGGTCTATGTGATCAATGAGATGATTGTTCCTGACGAATATCGCTCAGTGATGGCTCCGGCTACGGAATATCCTGACCTGCGTGTGATGAACTGGGCCATTCAGGATGGTCACTCCAACGGCGACTATCTGGGACTGGACTTCAAATACTATCTGATGGCCATGAGTGCCAACTATGCCTTCTTCATCCCTGAGGACAAGGCTTTTGACTATTATTATATTGATCCTGCTTCGTTGGGACATGTAGGCCCAGACGGCAATCAGCGTCCAGATGTGCTTCACATCTATTTTGACTCTTTGGCTACCAAGCAGCCTTACGTGAAGGCTACTCGTTTCTATTATGACATGGCCACTGGCGCCGTCGATTCTACCTCTCGCCGAGAGGTAACCATCGCCTCTGTAAAGAGTCAGATGCAGGACATCCTGAACTATCACACGCTGGTGCTGAAGTCTGGTGAGGTGATTGGCCAGAACCACTACTATAAGACCAAGCATGGTGGCGAGGTCTATGTGGATAAGAATGAGGTGGGCGGCAGAGTGATGTCAGGTGCCCAGATTGAGAATCCCGACTTGTTGCCCGCTCCGAAAATCAAGTGGTTGCAACATCAGAAGAATGGTTGGGCCTATCGTTTGGACCGTGTCGTTCAGCCTCCTCATAAGAGTGTTTATGCTGTACTTTCTGAGAATGCGCAGTTCAGCGAATTCTTGGAAGCATGCACAGGTTTCCAAGCTACTGACCTGCTGGCCTGGGCTGGCATTTCTGCAAATATCAACCCCAGCACAGGTTCGTCTCAGCAGGATGCTTACACCATCTTCACCCGCAACTACAAGTTGGGAAGCACCAGTATCAATAATGCTTGTCTGGACTTCAATGTGAAGATGTTCAATACCTATAATTATACGCTCTTCGCTCCTGACAATACTGCTATGGCAGCAGCTTATGCTGACGGACTGCCTCGCTGGTCGCAGATTGTCGCGCTCTTTGAGAAGTATCCTCAGGAGGAGGAACATGAAATCAGTGCTGAGGAACAGGCTGATATGGATTTGGCCAAGAAGATGATCACTCAGATCCGTAACTTTGTGCGCTATCACTTTGTGACCAACTCGGTCTATGTGGATAACAGCTTTGACACGGGTCGCTATCAGTCGCTCAGCTCTGACGCTACGGGCGTGGCCAAGGAGGTGACTATCTCTGGTGGCAATGGCGAACTGACGGTGAAAGACCTTGCTGGTCGCTCTGTGACAGTGAAAGCCAGCGATGGCAGCAGACTCGTCAATAAGATGACCCGTGACTATTGGTTCAATGCAGCCAAGAATACTGCAACGGGCATTGAGACCTCTTCGTTCTGTGCCGTTCACCAGATCTCTGAGCCACTTCATGGTAATGCCTCTGGTAAATTCAATGAGTAAACATGATAACAACGAACTCTAAAGACTATATAAAATGAAGCTACAAAGATTCATATTAACCACCCTGTTGGGACTCGTCTGTCAGTGGGCAGCGGCGCAAGGGGTGCGTATATCGGGTACGTTGAGCGACAATGACGGTCCCATTATGATGGGTAACGTCGTTGAGGTTGATGCCAACAACCGTATTATTTCCGCTACGCAGACCGACTTCAATGGCAACTTCTCCATGCAGGTGAAGAGCACTAAAAACAAACTGAGGTTCTCGTATGTGGGCGATAAGGACAAAACCGTCACTATCGGCAGCCAAACCACCTTTAAGGTAAAGTTGGAGTCTGCCACGCAGATCAAAGAAGTGAAGGTGATTGGTCGCCGAGGCAATGCAGGCGGTCTGATGCTCCAGAAGAAAGAGATTGCTACTTCTCAGCAGACCATGAACATGACTGAGGTGGAAGGTCTTGCCTTCACCTCGGCCGACGAGGCGTTGCAGGGCCAGATTGCCGGTCTTGATATCGTGAGCAACTCTGGTAACCTCGGTGCTGGTTCGCAGATGCGCCTTCGTGGTGTAACCACTCTTTCTGCTAATGCTAACCCGCTGATCGTCGTTGATGATAAGATTTTTGACAATCCTGACGAAGATTTCGACTATGCTAATGCTGATGAAGAGCAGTATTCCTCTCTGTTGTCAGTCAATGTGGAGGATATTGCCAGCATTACCGTGTTGAAGGACGCTGCTGCAACGGCTGTCTGGGGTTCGAAAGGTGCCAATGGCGTCATTCAGATTGTGACGAAACGCGGTGCGCGCGGCAAACCTCGTGTCAACTTCTCTTATAAGTTCACGGGTACGTGGATGCCCGATGGTTATGAACTGCTGAATGGTGATGACTACACCATGCTGATGAAGGAGGAATTCTACAATCCTACACAGCAGTCCGACCGTACTGCAAAGATCGCAGAGTTGAACTATGACAAGAGCGGCTATGCCGACTGGGAAAACTGGAACAACAATACTGACTGGGTAGATGCAGTGTCGAAATTTGGCGCCATGCATGACTTCACTGTCAACCTGACAGGTGGTGGTCAGAAGGCTACTTTCCGTATCTCGGCTGGTTATAAGCATCAGGATGGTACCATTATTGGTCAGAAATTCCAGCAGTTCACCACACGTATGGCTTTGGACTATAACGTGTCAGACCGCATCCGTTTCATCACCAACTTCGCGTTGACCTATACCAACAACGATAAGAACTATAAAGATCTGCTGGCCATCGCCCAGAAGCAGGCTCCTAACATGGCTATTTATCGTCAGGACGGTCAGGGCAACGATACCGATGAATACTTCCTGATGAATCCCACGGCCCCTAACCGTAATGTGACACCTTACGACGGTTTCTATTCCAGCTACGACCTTTCTTCCCTCTATTCACTGGGCAACCCTGTTGCTATTGGTAATATGGCATGGGTGAAAGACCAGACCTATCGTCTGACACCTGATTTTACGATCAAGTATGAGATCTTGGGTACTGAGGCTGAGAAGAGCCGCTTGACTTTCAATGGCCGTGTGGACTTCGATATCTTTGCTGAAAGTAAGCCCAGCTATTATCCTGCTGCATTGGCTAACTCGCTTTGGACGGGTGGTGAGTATAACTACACCTCTAACTATGAGTATAACCGCATGAAGATTGGTGGCCGTGCTGAGTTTGTGTTCACACCGTATTTCAAGAATACAGACTGGTCGGCTACGATGCTGTTGCGCTATGAGATGAGCACGCAGAACAATAATAACCAGACGGTTGTCATGAACCACCTGCCCAATGGCATTACATCTTCTACCGTCGATGCTTTCCCTGGCACTCCCAGCAGTGGCAACGGACGTTCTAACTCTCAGAACGTGCTCTACCATGGTCACGTCAGCTATCTGGATGGCCGTTATTCATTGGACTTCTCACTGCGCGCCGATGGTGACTCGAAGTTTGGTCCGAAAAACAAGTGGGCTTATTTCCCAGGCGTTTCTGCCCGTTGGAATGTGATTGACGAACCGTTTATGAAATGGTCGAAGAATGTTCTTTCAATGCTTGGCTTGCGCGCCTCTTGGGGTGTCGTGGGTAAAGCACCAGACAAGGACTATCTATTCTACAATACCTATAAAGAATCGGCAGGCAGCTATGGCCGAGGTAACAATCTTGCAAGCTATACCACCCTTGATGGTCTGAAACTTGACGATTTGCGCTGGGAGAAGACCACTTCATATAACCTTGGTTTCAATTTGGGCTTCTTCGACGATCGCTTCGAGATCGACTTCGACTATTATCATAAGGACACGCGCGACCTGCTGATGGAGAAAGTGAGCATTCCTTCCTTTGCAGGCTTCTCCAGCATTTCCTATGCAAACGTTGGCCGCATGACCAATGATGGTTGGGAGTTGAACTTCAATGCGAAGAAATTCGTGAAGTGGGGCAAGTTCTCTGCTGATTTCGGCTTCAACATTTCTCAGAACAGCAACCTGCTGAAGGAGATGGACGAGAGCGTGCTGCAGGCGATCAACGGTACCACATGGGACCCCAGCAAGCTGATGAACTATCCCATCCGTGTGCAGCTGAACAACTCACTGGGTTCCATCTATGGCTTCCGCTATCAGGGCGTGTATCAATATACTTACGACTACCTTCAGAACTATGCCAAGGAGAATGGGCTGACTACTGCTCAGTATGAGTCGTGGATCAACGATTTCCTGGCCAGTGGCAAGACGGCTCCTGTGGCAACGGGTGCTGACGGCAAGGTCATCATGACCAATACTGGAGAGCCACAGCGTCTGAAGTATGCTTACGGAACTAGCCATGAATATAATTTCCAGGGTGGCGATGCCAAGTTTGAGGACATCAACCATGATGGTCAGATCAATGCACTTGACATGGTCTATTTAGGCAATTCGATGCCGAAGGTGAATGGTGGTTTCAATATCTCCCTTAACTACGGCAGATGGTTCGTAAAGGGACGTTTCAACTTCCGTTTTGGCAACAAGATTGTGAATCTGGCCCGCATGGAGCTGGAAAATATGTATAACACCAATAATCAGAGTGCCACTGTGAACTACCGTTGGCGTAAGGATGGCGATGTAACGCCGATGCCTCGTGCCATGTTCAATAAGGCTCCCAACTATATCAACTCCGACCGTTATGTGGAAGATGGCGGCTTTGTTCGCTTCCAGAACCTGCAGATTGGTTATCGTTTCGATGCGAAGATGATCAAGAAGTGGGGCTTGAATCAGTTGCAGGCATACGCTTCTCTGAACAATCTCTATTGCTGGACTCGCTACAGCGGAACTGATCCTGAGGTGTCTCAGCGCGGTTATCAGCCGGCTATTGACACCGCCAAGACACCGCGTTCAAGGCAGTTTACGTTCACCCTTAATTTTGGTTTCTAAAGAAAGGATTATCGTATGAAGAAATATATATTAATGATTGCTTCCAGCTTGATGCTAGTGTCATGTCTTGATACCATCATCTTGCCCGATGACAAGACTGTTGACGAGGATTTCTGGAAGAATAAGTCGCAAGTGTCATCAATGGTCAATGGAGCCTATTCCGCTATGGCCTCCGATGACGTGATTGCCCGTTTGATCGTTTGGGGTGACTTCCGTGCTGATGAGTTGTTCGGACCGTCAAGTCAGGTTGATATCAGTGCCACCCAGACAGCGCTCAAGGAAATGGCCTCTGTGAATATGCAGACCACCAATCAGTATGGTCAATGGTCATCGCTCTATACGGTAATTAATCGCTGCAACATTGTGTTGGAGCGCGCTGAGGGAGTGATGAGTGAAGATCCCAACTATACCCAGGGTGACTACGAGACAGACCGCTCACAGATGTTGGCACTCCGTGCACTCTGCTATTTCTATCTGGTGCGTAACTTCCGTGATGTTCCTTTGGTGACAGAAGCCTACATGAACAGCAGTCAGAACATGCAGCTGGTTCAGTCGGCTCCTGATGTGGTGCTCCAGCAATGTATCGACGACTTGGAAGAGGCAGCCAAGAATCCTCTTGATGCCCGTGGCTACTCTACCAGTGAGTGGCAGCGCGTGGGTTGGATGACCAGCGACGCTATCAATGCTCTTCTGGCTGACATCTATCTGTGGCGTGCTTCCGTCAATCATAGCATGGCAGACTATCAGCAGTGTGTGGCCTATTGCGATAAGGTCATCGCCTCAAAGAAAGCCCAGCATGTGCGTGGGCGCAATGAGGTGATTGAGAAGGAGTATCCCCTTTGCGATGCCAACAGAATGTATGAGGAACTGTTCGTGGAAATGAATGCTGAAGAGAGCATCTTCGAACTTCAGTCTCGTTCAAACTCCGCTGTCTGCCAGTATTATTATAAGTATAAGAGTGCCAATACCAATGGTGGTGAAGGCTGGCTGCGCGCAGCTCCTATCTTTGGCGGAACTTCTTCCACTTATAATAATGTAACGACTAGCATGAGCAATAGCACGCTGTTCTCTGACAAGGATCTGCGCTACTATGCTGCCTGCTATCTGCCCAGCACTAGCGAAGAGTCTTATAGTGTGCGCAAGATGATCTCCGACATGTCTGTGACGAATAAGAACGTTACGAAAACTCGTGAGACCTATAACTATGGCGGTTTGAGCCGTAACTATAACATCTATCGTCTTAGCGATGTCATGCTGATGAAGGCTGAGGCTTTGGTGCAGCAGGTTGATACGACGCAGGATGCTGTTACTCAGGCTGATTTGCTTCGCGTCCCCTTCACGCTTGTACAGTATGTGAACAGCCGCGCCATTTATCAGGAAGATCAGGCTGACTCCATGAAGTGGAACACCTTCAAGAACATGACCCGTGATCAGTTTGAGCAGTTGGTTCTGCAGGAGCGCCTGCGCGAGTTCTGTTTTGAAGGTCGTCGCTGGTATGACCTGATGCGTTACAACTATCGTCATGTGACAGGCGTTGACTTTAAGCACACAATGGCTGAAATCCTCGACGGAGGCGCTCAGCTTCCTGCCAATAGCAAGGACATGCTCACGCTGGCTACCCGCTCTCGTGGTTCTGAAGCCAGTGGCGTGCAGGCCAAGATGGCCAATGAGGCCTATCTCTATATGCCTGTGCCTAACAGCGACATCGTTGTTTGTCCGTTGTTGCGTCAGAATCCTGCCTATAAGGATAGTAACGAATATGAGAAAACCTACTAAAGCAAAGGAGAATTGACAATGAAGAATAATATGAAAAAATATGTTTTGGCGCTGATGGCCTTTGGAGGGCTCATGGGGTTCACAGGCTGTAATCCGGAGCCGGACGAGTCAGACCTATATACCGCAACTGGTGAGACCGCTGCCGATTTCATCAGCCGCAAACCTGAACTCTCGTCGTTCTATAGTATCTTGACGAAAGTGGGTCTGAACCGCAACTTGTCGGCCTACGGTGAATACACTTGCTTTATTCCTACCAATGAAGCCGTGACCGCTTATATTAATAAGTTGTATAACGATACTGATTCCAAGATTGCCCATAGTGGTCTCGAATCCAATTCCTTGGACGCGCTGTTGGCTAACGACAGTCTCTGTGACGAGATTGCCCGCTATCACCTCCATACCAGTGAGGTGCTGACCACCATTGACATGGGTGGCGGAAGCGGTTCTATCAGTACCATGTTGCGCGTGCCCATCAGCAGCGACGGCACCACTGGTAAGATCCGACTCAACAATAGTGCTACGATTATCGAGCAGGACAGTATTGTGACCAATGGCGTGGTGCATGTCCTCGATTCCGTGATTCCTCGCAACACCCGTTTGGTGTCTGAGCAACTGGCACGTCTGTCTGATGAGTTCAGCATTTTTGCAAAGGCTTTGGAAATGACGGGTTTGAATGACTCCATTGTGAAGACCAAGAAGAATGTGACCTACACGATTAGCGATACGAAGGACACCAATGGTCAGGAGCTCTATCATCCTGAAGACTGCAAGATTATGTACACGCTCTTTGCTGAGCCCGACTCGATTTTCCGTCGCAACGGCATCAACAGCATCGAGGATCTGATTGCCAAGTGCAACGAGTGGTATGGCAATGCCGATACTTGGTATGACCAGTTGGCTGAGGCAGGCCTTTGGAACAATGAGTCAAAGACGTTCGAGACGAAGGTGAGCACAGGTACTGATTATACCAGTCGCAACAATGCGCTGAACATGTTTGTGGCCTATCATATCCTCTATGCTGGTATGCCTGAGGATGAGTTGGTCTATGAGCGTAATGCCAAGTGGCAAAAGGCACAGACCTGGAACTACGTGAATGATGCCCAGCCCTTCGACTACTATGAGACCATGCTGCCCAACACGCTTTTGAAGATTTGGCAGCCCCAGCCTCTGAATTCGCGCCGTTCGCTCTACATCAACCGTTACGTGACTTTCAACACGCTGACTGATGAACTGGGCACCATGGGAAGTGCTGCCTTGCACCAAGAACAGACTGGTCTTGGCTTGGGCGTGAAAATCAATCGCTCCAGCGACAAGGCCAATGGCGTGAAACACTGGAACATCCAGACCTACAACGGCTATATCCACTCTCTTCAGGGTATCCTGCTTTACAATAGTACTGTGGCAAAGGGCGTGCTGCATGAGCGCTTGCGCTTCGACTCGACCACCTTCCTGGTAGAATTCATCAACAATGGTATCCGTATGTCCACCAGTGCTGAGATGTCAGCTCTGAACGGTGGCGGCAGCGGTGCCCGTGTGGCTTTCCCCCTTAACTTCTTCGACAACGTGGTGAGCTACACCTCTGAGAATCGCTTCCGTTACAATGTGAAGGGTGCCTATAATGCCTGGCAGAGCGACACCTTCCAAGGGTGGGGTGACTACGACTTGGCCATTAAGTTGCCGCCTGTACCCACCAATACTTATGAGTTCCGCATTTTCTATACACCTATGTCTCATGGTGGTATGATGCAGTTCTATATGGGCAATTCGAGCAGTCTTCAATCGATGATGGCACTTGACATTCCGCTCGATGTACGTATTCCTATCGATGATCCTCGTATTGGTTCTACCCATTTCTATGAGGAGGATGATTTGGGCGTGGCTACCGACGCTGCCCTTCGCAACCGTGGTTACATGCGTGGCATCTTCAGCTATGTGGATCACCCTGAATATGGCGATGGCAACTCTACCGACCACAACATGCGTTCTGACCTGCGCAATGCTTCGCTGCGTAAGATCATGGGTCGTATGCAGCTCAAGCAGAGTGAGGAACACTGGTTCCGCATCAAGAATGTGATCAGCGATGAAACCGACTTGAAGTGGCAGTTCGACTACATTGAGTTCGTCCCCATCGACGTGGTCGATAATGATACCTATTCAGAAGACTGGTTCTAATGCAGCGTCAGTCTATATGAGAAAAGAATAATGAGAAAAGAAAAATGAGATTCAAGAATATGAAGACATTCAAGTATAAATTCTACAGTGCAGGCCTCTGTGCCCTCTCTATGCTAGGTGTCAGTTGTTCCGACTTCAGCGACTACAATGAGGTGCCCTCTGGCTCTGGTAGTGAGATGGGCATCGCCAGCGGTCGCACACTTTGGGAGAATATCTCTCAGGACGCGAATCTGTCCGACTTTGCCTCACTGGTGAAGAAGTCAGGCTTCGATGCCGAACTCAGCACACCCCGTTCGCTGACCGTCTGGGCTCCCAAGAACGGTTCTTTCAAGCCGTCCGACTATCAGTCGCTGTCCCAGGAAGACTTGCTGACGCAGTTTGTCAAGGGTCATATCGCTGAGTATAACCATGCTGCCTCTGGCAAGGTTGACGAGCGTGTCCACATGCTCAATGAGAAATCCTTCTCGTTTGCGGGCGATGGTAGCTATACCTTCGATGGATTGAATATCAGCAAGGCCAATATCCCCAGTGCCAATGGTCTCATGCACTATCTGGATGGTGCTGCCAAGTTCTATCCCAACCTGTATGAGTATCTGAAGACGGGGGAGGACATCGACTCATTGCGCAACCATTTCATGCGCTACGAGGAGTCGTATCTTGATCCTGACGCGAGTGTGAAAGGCCCCATGGTGAATGGCGTCCAGACCTATATCGACTCAGTCATGGTGACTACCAATACTCTCGTCAATCAGTTAGGTGCCCGCATTGCCAATGAAGACAGCACCTACACGTTTGTAATGCCTAACACCCACGCTTTCGAAGAGATGTATAATCGCGTGAAGCCTTACTATCATTTCATCGAAACGACCAAGATGCATGATGTGGAGAATTTCACCAAGGCTGGCGATACCCAGACGAAGACCATCACTGTCAATGCTGAGTATATGACTGACTCGCTGGTGCGCCGTCAGATTATCCGCAACCTGATTTACAGCAACAACGATGGTTACAACAAGTGGATTGTGAACAAGGGTGAGTTTACTGACACCATCCGCTCTACCGTTCGCAGGAAGTTCTCAAATCCCCGCGAAATCCTGGAGCAGCATTTGGTGGGCGAGCCTCTTGAGATGAGTAACGGCTATGTCCGTATGGTTGATAGTCTGGCTTTCCTCTCTTGGGAGACCTACTGCCCTGAACTGGAGTTCTCGCCATATCGCAATCTGGCCAATCTCTTTCCCGCCTCTTCACAGCTGAACCGTAGGAAAATCACCTCTGTCGATGGCGGTCCGCTCACATGGCTCTTTGGTCCTGAAACCACGATTACTGAGTATAATTACGGATGGATTGAGCCAGGTGGTGACCGTGCCAAGCCCGACTTCTGCATCTCTATGCCTGAAGTCATGTCAGCCACTTATAATTTCTATGTGGTGTTCATGCCTTCAGCACTCATTTCAGGTGTCACAGACAAGAATCCCAACTGGCTGAACTTCCAGTTGCAGTATTGTGATGCCAAGGGTGCCACACAGGTCTATAACTTCAGCAAGGAGTATGCTGACAGCCTGCTCTCAGGCGGTACGCTGCCTAAGGTGCCGACGGCTGTCAATGCCAATACGGCATTTATCAATGATCCTGAGAAGACTGATACCGTGTTCATCGGTCGGTTCTCCTTCCCTGTGAACTATAGTGGCTTGGACTATAACTTCTATCCCAGCCTGCGTGTGACATCACCTATTAGTGTATTTAACAGCACCCAGTTGGCTACCTACACTCGCGACGTGCGCATTGCTGCCATCTTGCTGAGACCTGTGGAACTGGATGAATATGAAGCTAAAAACAAATGAAGATGAAGACCACCATATTTAATCTTTGGCAGACAGCTGGTCAGCGACTGCTGTTCTGCGTGCTGGCATCAAGTCTTTGTGTGCTTCCCTCGATGGCACAGAACGATGACGACGAAGAGGAAGACGAGCCTGTGACAGCCATCAAGCAGCCCCAACGTAAGGCTGCAAAAGAGAACTATCCGCTGGTGACGCTACGAGGCATCGTGACCAACGGGGCAACGGGTAAGCCGCTGTCAGGCATCCAGTTGCAGGCGTTGGGCCATGTGCGCTATACGGCTATGACCGATGAGGATGGCACTTTCAGCATCCGTGTGCCTGAGTTTGCCACGGCGCTCTATGTGCATGCTCCTGAGTTCGCTTCCCAGCAGGTGGCCGTTATCCCTGGCGATTCCACCCAGAAGATTTCTATCAAGATGCTGAGCGACAAGTTCCTGCCCATGTATGGGAAAGGCACAGACTATACTGCCCGTTCTGAGGCTCAGATCGATCACTTTGGCGTGACTGCCGACAACGAGATCTCTGCAAAGCTCGGAGCTGATATGCACACCATCATGCGCTCTGCTGCTCTTGACGGCGGTGCCTCGATGTTCATCCGTGGTCTGAACAGCATCACGGCCGATGCCCAGCCGCTCATTGTGATTGATGGCATTGAGCAGGACATGCAGCGCGACCGTTCCTCGCTGCACGACGGACAGTTCAACAATATCCTGGCCAATATTGCTCCCGATGATATCGAGAAGGTGACGGTGCTGAAGAATGCCACTGCCCTTTACGGTGCCCGTGGTGCCAATGGCGTGGTGCTCATCGAGACGAAGCGTGGCCATTCGATGGCTACTCGCATCGATGCCAATATCTCTGCTGGTGTCACCCTGATACCTCAGTTGCCCACGCTGATGAATGCCAGCCAGTATCGCAACTATGTGACTGAACTGATGGGCACCGTTAGTGGCATTGAGAACAAGAATATTGATTTCCGCTTCCTGAACGACGATCCCAATGGTTACTACTACCACATGTATCACAACGATACCGACTGGAACGATGAGGTCTATCGCAATGCCATCACGCAGAACTACAGCATCAACGTGCAGGGTGGCGACGATGTGGGTATGTATAACCTTTCTGTAGGCTATGTCGATGCTCAGTATGCTGCCAAGAAGAACGGCTTCAATCGCATGAACGTGCGTTTCAATACTGACATCAGCATCCTTTACAACCTCAACACGAAGTTCGACATCTCGATAGCCCGCACGGCTAACGATGTGTTTGATTCGGGCATGCCTGAGAATTTTGATGCTGGCACTGTGGTTTCGCCCACGGCACTGGCCATGCTCAAGTCGCCTCTGGTGTCGCCTTATCAGTACAACAAGCTGCTCAACGGTGGACAGGGCGGATATTCCTCACTGCTGTCCGACTACGATGACATTTTCTCGCAGCTCACCAATGCCTATTCATTGGCCAATCCGCTTGCTATTCTGGACTATGGCACTGGCGACAATAAGAACCGTGCTGAGAATACCTATTTCAATTTACATGTAGAGCCTGTCTATAACATCTCAAGAGACTTCAAGCTGACGGGCATGTTCAGCTACACCCTTGATCGTAATGCCCAGCGCTACTTCCGTCCTTACACGGGTGTTCCTTCCTTCAATATTTCCGGCGTGGGTCGTGTTTATGCTATGGCTCAGTCATTGTTTGCTAAGGAGAACAACTTCGTGGGTAAGGTACAGCTCGACTGGAACCACCAGTTTGGCCGTCATGGCTTGGCCGCTTTCGTGGGGGGCCGCTACAACACCTTCTCCTACGACAGCAATGATGTGGGCGTTCAGGCTACCTATGAGACCAGCGACAAGAATCCATCAGTAGGGTGGAGCGGTTTCCGTAATATCCTGGGTGTCAACGACGAGTGGACGCAGATTCAGTGGTATGGCAATGTCGATTATAACTACATGCATCGCTACTTTGTCACGCTGTCACTCTTGGGCGAGGCCAACAGCCGCTTTGGTAAGAATGCCGACGGCATGAAGCTCTTCGGCGTTCAGTGGGCGCTCTTCCCCAGCGTGCAGTTGGGCTGGGTGCTCACCAATGAGAGCTGGTTCCCCAAGAAGGCAGGCATCAACTACCTGCGCCTGAATGCCGGCTTCGACATGAGCGGCAACGACGGCATCTCCAACTATGCTGCCCGCACCAGCTACACCACCGTCCGTTACAACAATTCGGCCATTGGTACGCAGTTGACCAATGTGGGTAATGACAAGATCCAGTGGGAGTCAACTAAGAAGATCAATGTAGGCTTGCAGGCCAATCTCGTTGACAACCGCATTGGTGTGAAGTTCGACTACTTCCTTCATAAGACCGACAATCTGCTCACGCTCAAGGCTTTCTCCAACCCCATTGGCGGCATCAACCGCTACTGGAGCAATGGCGGCAAGCTGCAGAACGAGGGCTTCGAGACAACCGTTACCTTCAAGCCCGTTGTCACCAAGGATTGGACGATGGAGGTGGGCGCTTCTGTAGGCCACTATCAGAACAAGGTGACTGAGCTTCCTGACGGCAGCTACACCAGCTCTGTCTATGGCGACAACAACATCCTGACTGCTGAGGGCAATCCCGTGGGTGTGTTCTACGGCTACAAGACCGCAGGTGTGTTCAGCGATGATAAGGCAGCCCGAGTGGGAAACGTCACGGCTCAGAATCCTGAAGGCTATCTCTATCAGGAGAATGCTGCTGGTGCTGCCCAGTACTTCAAGGCTGGCGACGTGCATTTCGTTGACCTCAACGGCGATGGAAAGATTGACGCTCAGGACAAAACCATCATTGGCGATCCCAATCCTGACATCTATGGCAACATCTTTATCAACACGAGCTGGAAGAATCTGACGCTGAATGTCGGCTTCAACTACTCGCTGGGCAATGATGTCTATAACTATCAGCGCATGGTGCTCAACAGCGGTTCCAACTTCTATAACCAGCAGGTGGCTGAGGTCGGACGTTGGCACTATGAGGGACAGCAGACCGATATTCCCCGTGCCACCTATGGCGACCCCATGCAGAACAATCGTTTCAGCGACCGCTGGATTGAGGATGGTAGCTATCTGCGCCTGAAGACCGTGCGTCTGAGCTATCGCGTGCCTGTTCCTGCCACATGGAACTGGCTCCAGGGACTCACCGTGTGGGCTGAGGGTCAGAACCTCTTCACGCTCACTAAGTATCTGGGCAGCGATCCTGAGTTCTCCATCGGTAGTGGTGTGCTCTATCAGGGCATCGACTGCGGCAATCTGGCTCAGAGCCGTTCGTTCACAGCAGGTTTGAAGATTAACTTGTAAGACCCACCCCCTGCCCCTCCCTGAATGGAGGGGGGAAGTTAGATATGTAAATTGAATAATATATTTAATTGATAAAGAATATGAAACAAACGATATGTAATAAAACAAAGGAGCTGCTTCGTTTTATGGTCTATATACTCCTCCCCCTTGGGGGAGGCTGGATGGGGGTATCCTGCTCTGACATGCTCGATACGGAGAGCACCCGTCAGAACATCGACCCCTCGATTGGCGAGAAGACCGACTCTGTGTTCTATGCCTTTGGCATCCTGCAGGCCTTGCAGGAACTGGGCGACCAGTATGTGCTGCAGGGTGAGATGCGTGGTGAACTGCTGAAGACCACTCCCTATACTGACAATCATCTGCGTCAGTTGGCCAACTTCACGGCCACCACGGCCAACAAGTATGACTCGGCCTACGTCTATTACCGTGTCATCAACAACTGCAACTACTACATTGCTCATTGCGACACCAATCTCTATAATGGTTCCACCAATGTGATCATTGACAAGTATGCGGCTACAAAGGCCATTCGCGCCTGGGCCTATCTGCAGTTGGGCCGCAACTACCAGAAGGTGCCGTTCTTCACAGAGCCGCTGACCGAAATCTCTCAGATCGACCGCAACTATCCTGAGCTGACGCTTGCCCAGCTGGTGGCTGAGCTGGCTCCCGATCTTGAGCAATACACTGGCATGAAGGTGCCCACGCTGGGCTATACCACCAGTATGCCCGCTGTAGGCTCACCCAACTGGGAGAGTACCGCTAAGGGGTTCATGCCCAGCCGTTGCTTCATCCCTGTCGATGTTGTTCTGGGCGACATGTATCTGGAGACTGGCAACTATGACGGTGCCGCCCGCCACTATGTGACCTACTTTACAAAGGTGGCTGCCGATCCGCGCTCTAACTTCCTGGCTTCAATGACCTCTAAAAGTCTTTCTACGGGCGGTCGTATGGGCATGACGCAGGACGATGATCTGCCTGACCGCACTCAGTTCAGCGACCGCAACTATTCGCTGAACGACTCGTGGTCACCTCTCTTCGGACGTAACAACATCAATGACATCGTGACCTATATCCCGATGGCTACTACGGCTCAGAACGGCAAGACCACCCAGCTGCCTCTCATCTTCGGCTTCGACTATTATGCCACTCCTGAAGAGAAGCAGCGCAGCGGTCAGCCTTATGTCAATGAGGTCCAGCTGCTGCCCTCCGACGAGATGAACTTGCTTTCTGACTCTACCGAGTTCTACTATTATGCATCTCACACAGGTCAGACCGATCTCTACGACAGCGTCCGCATCTCTACGGCTGGCGACATGCGTCTGCGCAGCATCATCCATCAGGAGCAGGACGAAGACTCTGTGCTGCAGTGGATTGACAAGTACAAGTATGCCAACATCATCCTCTATCGCAACAGCACCCTTTGGCTCCGCTTGGCTGAGGCTTTCAACCGTCTGGGCATGCCCGATGCTGCTTTCCTCATCCTGAAGGATGGCATCTGCGAGAAGATCTCTTCTACCAATGATGACGGCACCTATCAGATAGCTTATCTCTCTGATGATTCGCGCAAGAAGCTTGCTGGCACCTATGCGCTGACCACCACTGAGAATCTGAACAACCTCTTCCTCAACACGCAGGCTTGCGGCATCCATTGTCATGGTGCAGGCAAGGCTGCCAGCGATCTGCCAAGCACCAACCAGACGGGTGGCACTGCCTATCATCCTGAAAAGTCGCCCTATACATTCGACCGCATGGTAGGGCTGAAGATGCAGGAGATCAGCAGCACCTTTGGAAGCACTGTGACCGTTGGCACCACCAAGCAGGACACCATCAACGCCATTGAGGATCTCATCTGTGATGAGTATGCACTGGAGACGGCCTTCGAGGGCAATCGCTATTTCGACCTCATGCGCCTGGCTCGTCACAAGAATGGTCAGGGTTCAGCCCAGTTCACGGGTTCTCCTGCTGGCTATGGCTCAAACTTCGGCTTTGCCTGGATGAAGAAGAAGCTGGGCTCTCGCGGATGGGATGAGTCGAAGATGTACTTGCCTTTCAAGTGAGCTTACAATTAACGAATGCTAAAAATGACGCAAACCTTTGGGCTTGCGTCATCTTTTTTCGTACTTTGGCTTCGCCGAAGGTACTTGCACTCGGAAATGAAAAGAAATGCAGCATTTCTTTTGCATTTCTCTCGTTTTTTTGTACCTTTGCAAACCATTAAGTTGCAAATCGTAAAATGAATATGACATTATATCCGAAACTGATCATGGATGCGCTGGCCACAGTGACGTATGCCGGCACGAAGAAAAATCTGGTGGAGAGCGGCATGGTGGCCGACACACCCAGTATCAACGGGATGCAGGTGCGTGTGGTGCTTGAGTTTCCACGCGACACCGACCCCTTCCTCAAATCCACCGTCAAGGCTGCTGAGGCTGCCATCAAGTACCACTGCCGCAAGCTGGCTGAAGAGGCTGGCGAGACTGCCGATGTCGAGGTGGAGATCATCACCGAGTTCAAGTCGAAACCTCGTCCTGCCGACGATAAGCTGCTGCCGCAGGTGAAAAACATCATTGCCGTCAGCTCTGGCAAGGGTGGGGTAGGCAAGAGCACCGTCTCTGCCAATCTCGCCATCGCGCTGGCTCGTCTGGGCTACAAGGTGGGCCTGCTCGATACTGACATCTTCGGCCCCTCCATGCCCAAGATGTTCCACATGGAGGATGCCCGTCCCTATGCTGTCAAGGTGGATGGCCGCGACCTCATCGAGCCTGTCGAGAAATATGGCGTGAAGCTCCTCTCCATAGGTTTCTTCGTCTCGCCTGACACCGCTACGCTCTGGCGCGGCGGCATGGCTACGAGTGCACTGAAGCAGCTCATTGCCGATGCCGACTGGGGCGAGCTCGACTATTTCATCCTCGATACCCCTCCTGGCACCAGCGACATCCACCTCACGCTCCTGCAGACGCTGGGCATCACGGGTGCCGTGATTGTCTCCACTCCTCAGCAGGTGGCACTGGCCGATGCGCGCAAGGGCATCGACATGTATCGCAACGAGAAGGTCAATGTGCCCATCCTCGGCCTCATTGAGAATATGGCGTGGTTCACGCCTGCCGAGCTACCTGAGAACCGCTACTACATCTTTGGCCGTGAGGGCTGTAAGCAGCTGGCCGAGGAGATGCAGGTGCCCCTGCTGGCTCAGATCCCGCTGGTGCAGAGCATCTGTGAGAGTGGCGATGCTGGCGAACCTGCTGCCACAAAGGTCGATACCGTTACGGGGCAGGCGTTCCTCAGCCTCGCCCAGGCCGTAGTCACCGTGGTCAACCGCCGCAATGCTTCTCAGCCGAAGACCCACGCCGTGCAAATGCATTGACGTAATATCTAATGTTCATGAATATTTTAGGCTAAAAGCGATGCAGCCCTGAGAATCACTTCTCAAGACTGCATCACTTGTAAATATCAATAACTAAAAACCTTTTCCTGAAAACAAAGGGGCAATTCCTTTTCCCCTCTTCTCTGAGCAGTACGCGTCGTCACGACGCCCCTGCTATGTTTCATCTCTGTTATCCTTTCAACCAATCTTTTTCTTTTACCTTTCCAAAACTTATACCTGTTGAACAGTTATCTCTGTCAAATCTTTACCTTTATTTATAAACTAAAAACCTACTGACTTTTCTTTTTTACCTTAATTCTTTTTCTAATGCTTTCTCTTACTAACAATCTTATCTTTACCTTAACTAATACCTTCTTACTAACAATCTTTCTTTTACCTTAACTAATACCTTTTCTATGAGGTTTACTCTATTGAAGATGTCATTGTTTCCTTTTGACGATGCAAAGTTACGACGATTTTTCGAATGGCGCATCACTTTCTTTGCGGTTTTGTCGAAAAAATGCATGATTATTGATTAAAATCAAGGCAGTGTGTGCGAACACAATCAAAATGTGTCCGCACACAACTCTTTTTCTACCAGATTGGTCAGTTCTGTGAATTCTTTTACTGTCAGCTGTTCTGGTCGGCGCGTCATCAGCTCCTGCTGGAAGAATTCAGGTCGGGCAGGGTGCTGCGCGTCGAAAATCTGCCTGAGGCTCACGCGCAGCATCTTGCGTCGCTGGTTGAAGGTGGTCTTCACCACGCGCTTGAACAGCGTCTCGTCGCAGCCCAGCTCCTGCACCTTGTTGCGCGTCATGCGGATCACGGCGCTCTTCACCTTGGGAGGCGGGTTGAACACGTCGGGCTCCACCGTGAACAGATACTCCACGTCATACCACGCCTGCGTCAGCACGCTCAGTATGCCGTATTCCTTCGACCCAGGTATCGAGGCCATGCGCAGTGCCACCTCCCGCTGTATCATGCCTGTACAGCAAGGTATCAGGTCGCGGTTGTCCAGCATCTTGAAGAAGATCTGCGACGAGATGTCGTAGGGATAGTTGCCCGTGAGCACAAACTGCTGGCCGTCGAACACTGTTCGCAGGTCCATCCTGAGGAAGTCGCCACCTATTATATTATCACGCAGGCGAGGGAAGTGCTCGTTCAGGTAGATTACGCTCTCGCGGTCTATCTCCACCACCTTGAAGGGTCGCGGCTTCTCCGTGAGATACTGCGTCATCACACCCATGCCTGGCCCTACCTCCAGCACGGGCAGGTCAGGACAGGCATCCACCGTGTCGGCGATGCGCTTGGCTATCGAGAGATCGGTCAGGAAGTGCTGTCCGAGATTCTTTTTGGGTCTTACTTGTTTCATGCTCTGTTCTTTTTATGCTCTTGTCATCGTGCGTGTAATCGTGCTATGCACGCTTTGTTAGTCAAAGAACTCCCGACGTTGAGCCACCAGCCTGTTTAATGGCTCATTGTCGGGGACAAATGTACACAGAATAATTGAGACGGCAAAATAAATTAGGACTTATTAGCAGTCCCCTTTACTTCCATATCGGTTCGCTTCGCCAGTTGCCTGTAAAGCCTAACTTGCCGTAGGGAATATCTTTGCTATTATCCAGCAGGGAAAGAATCTTTGCCTTGATTTGATTCTCTGCATATACAGCATTGCAGAGATAGAGCATAGCCGTGATAACTCCGTAGGGCTTCTTTTTCTGATTGTCTGTAAATGGGGTGTTTAACCACTTGTCGCGATGTCCCTTGATGTTCATAGGCTGCTTGGCAAGGCTCCTGTTCCAAAGACGCGAATGATGGGCGATGATGTTTCGCAAAACGGAAATTGCCTCTAACCAACTGGAAAGTTCCTTAGCAGAGTATAGTCCAAACTCGTTAGCAATAGTGGCGCGTTGGGGCAACTGACTCTTCAGGTTCTTGTACATCTTTGATAGTGTGCCGAATGTGGCAACTTCCAGTATCATCCATGCATCAGGATTGTCACCTTCCATTGACTCGCTATCCCAATTTGTGTGCTTGGCT
>JAEEGL012976312.1_pt1 | contig 45711 bp, 39 predicted proteins | sample 9134231 | NCBI WGS metagenome assembly JAEEGL01 (sample SAMN16246548, study PRJNA631951) | gut metagenome | biome: gut microbiome; feature: rumen; material: fiber-attached | host: Bos | place: Iran: Karaj | collected 2018-10 | reverse complement strand
TGTGCGCTGCTTCCGCGACGAGGACCTTCGCGCCGACCGCCAGCCGGAATTCACACAGATCGACTGCGAGATGTCGTTCGTTGAGCAGGAGGATGTCCTCCAGACTTTTGAAGGCCTCGCAAAACATCTGTTCCACGAGGTCAAGGGTATCGACTTCGACGCCTTCCCGCGCATCACATGGCACGACGCCATGCGCCGCTTCGGCTCCGACAAACCGGACATCCGCTTCGGCATGGAGTTCGTCGAACTCAACGATGTGGCTAAAGGTCACGGCTTCGGCCTCTTCGACAACGCCGAACTGGTGGTGGGTATCTGCGCCGAAGGCTGCGCGGAATACACCCGCAAGCAACTCGACGCCCTCACCGAATTCGTCAAACGCCCGCAGGTGGGCGCCGGCGGAATGGTCTACATCAAATACAACACCGACGGCACCTTCAAGAGCTCGGTCGACAAGTTCTATACACAGGATGACCAGAAGGCTATTGCCGACAAATTCGGCGCTAAACCTGGCGACCTCATGCTTATACTCTGCGGACCCGCGATGAAGACCCGCGTCCAGCTCTGCGCCCTGCGCCTCGAGATGGGCAACCAACTCGGCCTCCGCAACCCCGACGTGTTCGCTCCGCTATGGGTGGTCGATTTCCCGCTGCTGGAGTGGGACGACGAGACTCAGCGCTTCTACGCCATGCACCACCCCTTCACGGCTCCCAAGCCTGAGGACGAGGCCCTGCTCGACGACCCCAGTCGCTGGGGCGACATACGCGCCAACGCCTACGACATCGTCATGAACGGCGTCGAGGTGGGCGGCGGCTCCATCCGTATCCACGACCGCACCTTGCAGAACAAGATGTTCCACACTCTCGGCTTCACTGACGAGCAGGCTGCCGCACAGTTTGGATTCCTGATGGACGCCTTCACATACGGCGCTCCGCCACACGCTGGTCTGGCATTCGGATTCGACCGTCTCTGCTCGCTATTCGGCGGCGCCGACAGCATACGCGACTTCATAGCTTTCCCGAAGAACAACAGCGGCCGCGACGTCATGAGCCAGTCGCCAGCCCCCATCGCACCCGAGCAGCTTGAGGAACTCCAAATAAAACTGGACCTTAAAAACTAAAAGAACCGGTCTCACCGGTAATACTGGAAATTCCGGCCTCTCAAGCCAATACCAGCCAAAGTAGAAAATGCTCAAATCACTTATTAACTCAATGCGTCTCCGCACATTGCCCCTGTCGCTGGCAGGCGTGGTGTGCGGAGGTCTGCTTGCTATGGGGCACCACGACAACAGCTGGCTGGCGTTCGCGCTGGTGCTGCTGACAGCGTGCCTGCTGCAGATTCTCTCCAACCTCAGCAACGAGCTGGGCGACCACCTAAGCGGTGTGGACGGCGAGGACAGGGAAGGCCCTAAATACAGCATGGCCGACGGCGGCCTGACGGTCGGCCAGATGTGGCGCGCCATCAACTGGACAGTGGTGGCCTGCTGTGTCTGCGGCCTGCTGATGCTGCTGTTCAGCTTCCAATACAGGATTCTTAATTATCAGTTCTTTGTTCTGTTGCTGCTTGGCGTCGCCGCGATATGGGCGGCAACACACTACACCCTCGGCAAGAACCCTTACGGATATAAGGGCCTCGGCGACCTCTTCGTGTTTCTTTTCTTCGGTCTCGCGAGCGTGATGGGAAGCTACTTCGTGCTCGCCCACACCCTCGCTCTCTCTGTGGTCCCTCCCGCTGTCGGATGCGGCCTGCTGAGTGTCGCTGTGCTTAATGTCAACAATATCCGCGACATGGCGAGCGACGAGGGTATCCGCAAAACGATACCTCTTAGCATTGGAGAGCGTAACGCCAAGATATACCAGACCTGCCTCATTGCCGGAGGCTATCTCTGCTATCTCTTGTCACGTCCGTCGTGGTTTATCGCGCTGCTGTCGTTGCCGTTCGCCGCGCATGTCATCCTTCTGTGGCGCCGTCACGGTAGTGGGCTCGACCCGCTCCTCCCGCTTCTTGTTATCTCAACTTTCGTTCTCTCACTCATCTACGCCTTAATACCGTAGTGCCTTACGATTTCAACAAAATAGCGTCTACCTATGACAGGCTTAACCATGTCATGACCTTCGGCCTCGACCGCCGTTGGCGCAGACGCGCGGCAAGGAAATTGCGGGGGAAGGCGCTTGATGTGGCCTGCGGCACCGGCGATATGTGTGTAGAGTTGATGAAGCGGGGATGTGACGTGACAGGTGTCGACATCAGCGGGGAAATGCTCTCCATTGCCCGACAAAAAACCGCGTCGGCAAATCTTCAAACCGGCGACGCCGAATCGTTGCCATTCGCCGACGACGCTTTCGACGCCGTCACCTGCGCCTTCGGTATCCGCAACTTCGAGCATCTGGAGCAGGGACTCGGCGAGATGGTGAGGGTGCTCAAGCCCGACGGCAAAATGGTGATACTGGAATTGGCAACGCCTGACAGTGTGATTATACGCCCGTTCTACAACATCTATACAAAACATATAATCCCTTGGCTGGGCAGCCGCATTGCCGGCAACCGCGACGCCTATACCTACCTGCCGACATCCATAAGGCGTTTCCCGAAAGGGGTGGCAATGCTCGAAATCCTTGACCGTTGCGGTGCACATGCCACTCAAAAGAAATTCCTCTTCGGCGTTTGCCGAATGTACACCTGCTCAAAGAAGATGAACACCAATAACTAAAGATATATTACTCCGCGTCTGACTCCGTAACTAAAACTCTTTAACCTTCAGGCCTGCTCCGCAGGCATGCGACAGTGTTGGAGCAAAACTTTAACCTTTAACCATTTCTAACATCCCATGGCTGACAATTATCTGGAAAACCGTTACAATGAAGTCTTTGGAACAAAGAAGGTCACCAAGCGTGTGGGGCACACCCTCGACGAGCTTCTAACCAAAAACCGCAGCACACGCGGCTACTATAAGCCTTATGTGGTGAAGCGTGACGAACTGGAGCGGATAGTCTCTGTCAACACCAAGCTCGGCTCGGGCTGCAACCGTCAGGTGCTGCGCTTCAGACTGGTTACCAAAGACACGGGCTCCGAGAAGGTTCTGGAGAACATCAAGATGGGCGCCGCCCTCCCCGAACTGCATCTGCCGTTCCCCGACACCGAGCCCGAGGCGTTCATCATTGTCTGCTCCACAGTGGGCGACGACAAGCTGGCGCTCATCGACCTCGGCATGTCGCTCCAGACAATGTCGCTCCGCGCTGTCGAGATGGGGCTCAACACCCTCATTGTCGGCGCTTTCAACAAACAGAAAATCAAAGAGGCCTTCAACTTGCCTTGCGAGCCGGTGGCGGTGCTATGTGTAGGCAAAGGCATTGAAAAACACCAGCTGGTGCCTATACATGAAAACGAGAGCCACGCTTACTATCGTAAGGATGGCTCCCATTATGTTCCCAAAGTGGTCGTTGAGGACCTTATTATTGGTTAGTCGTCGACTTTCACCATTCTGGTGTAGCCGTACTCCTCAAGTTTTTCTATCTGTGCCTTGACATTCTTCGCCTTGGGGCTGATAAGCACGCGGCAGCCTTCGTCGCGAAGCTTGTTGACCTCGACGATGACTTCGCGGATTCTGTCGGCGGGCAGACCCGGACGCAACAGATATGCCACCGACTCGCCATTGCGCTGCGGTTTGAAGCCTTTGTCTTTAAGGATGGCGACGATGCGCTCGAAGCCGATGCTGAAGCCGCAGGCGGGTGCGTTGATCTTGCCGTCGCTGAACTTGCCTATCATCTCGTCGTAGCGTCCGCCACCGGCGATGCTGAACGAATAGTTTTTCTTGTCAATCAACTCGATCTCGAAAATAGGGCCGGTGTAGTAGCCCATGCCGCGCACCAGCGACGGGTCGAACACTATATCGCCTCTTCCTTCCACGATGGCGCGCACACAGTTGATGATGGTGTCCATGTTCTCGGAAATGGCGGCGTCGAGGCTGTCGCATATATGTTTGTCGGCAAAGCCTTTGCATTCTTTGTAGTCTGTCCCGTCGGCAAGCATGGCGCTGTATTTGGCGATGCCGTCCTCCGACAGCTCCATTTTGCGGAGCAGGTCGGCGACTCCGTCAACGCCAATCTTGTCGAGCTTGTCGAGTACTATGCATATCTCGTCGAACTTGTCGGCGGCGAAGCCGCAAGCGGCCGACATGGCCTTGAGGATGCGGCGGTCATTGACACGGATTTTGAAATTGCCCATTCCCAGGCGGTGCAGCATCTCGGCTGTGGCGGAGATGAGCTCTATCTCGGCGAGGTTGCTGCCGTCGCCGATGATGTCGATGTCGCACTGGGTGAACTGGCGGAAACGACCCTTCTGGGGTTTGTCGGCGCGGAACGAACTGCCCAGCTGCATGGCTTTGAATGGGTAGGGGAGCAGGTTCATGTTGTTGACAAAGAAGCGGCTCAGCGGCACAGTCAGGTCGTAGCGCAGTCCGCTGTCGCACAGCTCGTCGCCACTCTCGGCCTCTTTCAGCTTGTCGCCGCGTTTCAGTATCTTGAAGATTAGCGACTCGTTCTCTCCGCCTTGCTTGTTGGTGAGGTTCTCGATATGCTCTATCACGGGTGTCTCAATAAGCGAGAAACCGAAACGTCCGTAGGTCTCTTTAATCATGTTCAAAGCGTATTCGCGAATCTCCATGTCCGCGGGCATCTGTTCCGGCATTCCCTTCACCGGGGTCTTGATCATTGCCATTATCGTAGTTTTTTATTGTTTTTGTGACTTCTAATTGTTTGTTTTCAAATAGCTTCCTTCCCCAAACAACTCTTTGGCGTAAGGTGTCAGCTCTATATGTTTGGACAGCCAGAAGACGGGCAGCACCACCGACTGGATGCCGCTGGCGTAGCAGGCTATATCGTAGAGCGGGTAGACTAAAACTATGCAGCTGCGTGAACTGTCGATAAAAAAGTTGCCGGTCACAGGCAGGTTGTCGGTTGTGTAGACGTTTTCAAGCACCTCTTTGTTGACCACCAGGTCTTCGATGGCGCGTGTGATGACGGGTGACAGTTTCGATGTGTCGACAAGGTCGTTGAGGCGCACGATTTTATGTAGTGCCGCGTCGTAGGTCACATAGCAGGTGCTGTACATGCCGTGTGCGGCATAGCGCATGTAATTCTCGTTGGAGACGGTGAAACAGTACAGGTTGCTGTCCTGTCGGCATTCAGAACGGACGTTTTCGTAGCTTGTCCATCCGTCGTAGGTCAGTTTGTCCACTCGTATGGCGCGTATCAGTGTATCGTCATCGAAGAGCATCAAATTGTCCAGAAACCTTTCCGACGCGGCGTGTATGTCGGTGGTGCTGTCGTCGAACATCAGCCGGATAAGCTCTCTCTTCAACTCGTCGCTCGCATTTTCGGGCCAGCAGATGTCGTATTTCCTTTCCACGGCGAAAGTGTCACATCGCGGGAACGACGAATTCACTCTGCAGATGGAAATACTCGAGTCCGTTATGGATTCAAACTCAAGACTCTCGCTGGTCTCTGCTCTGTTGCATCCCACCAAAACAGCAATGGCTGCTAAAATATATAATGCGTTTTTTTTCATTTGTTTATCATCGTTGCTGTGGCCCAACCCACCATTCTCCGCTTTTGTCCTTCCTTAACGTTGTATGTTTATTATTATTGTGTGCTGTAAAGGTTATAGTCGTTCGTGGGTTTTTGTCAACATCTCTTACATCTTCTTCCTGTCGTAGAATTCGGCGGTAGCGGTAAAGAAGGCGTCGCCGCTTGAGTTGAGGGCGGTCTCGACAGAATCCTGCACCACGCCTACGATAAATCCGATGGCGACGGCCTGCATGGCTACGTCGTTGCCGATGCCGAAGAAGGAACAGGCCATGGGGATGAGCAGCAGCGAGCCGCCCGCCACGCCCGAGGCGCCGCAGGCGCCTACGGTTGCAATGATGCCGAGAAACAGGGCCGAGGCAAAGCTGACGTCGATGCCAACGGTGTTAGCCACCGCCAGCGAAAAGACAGTTATGGTGACAGCCGCGCCGTCCATATTGATGGTGGCTCCAAGCGGGATGCTGACGGAATAGAACTTCTCGTCGAGCCCCATTTTCTTGCACAACGCCATGTTGATAGGGATGTTCGCCGCCGACGAGCGGGTGAAGAACGCCTGAAGGCCGCTCTCCTTGAGGCAGGTGAGTAACAGCGGGTAGGGGTTCTTCCTGATCATGACGAACGATATGAGAGGGTTGAAGACAAACGTGTTGACCAGCATGCAACCCATTAATAACAGTAGCAGGTGGCCGTAGGTGGTGAACACGGAAAGGCCGTTCTCGCTTACCGTTGTGAACACAAGGCCGAGGATGCCGAAAGGAGCGAACTGGATGACCCACTTGACCACGCGCGACACCACATCGCTAAGGTCGTGGGCGACCTGCACGGTGGATTTCGACGCCGTGGTTTTAAGGGCGACGCCGAGGATTATGCTCCAAAACAGTATGGCTATGTAGTTGGCGTTGGCAACTGCAGCTATGGGGTTGCCGACCATGCCGGTAAGCAGGTTGGTGAACACCTCGCCCAGCGAGCCGGCGCTTTCACCCACAGGTATGCCCCCGGCAACCTCCTCGAGATCGAGTGTGACAGGGAACAGGAAACTGCCCACCACGGCGCAGACAGCAGCTATGAATGTGGAGAGTATATAGATGACTATCAGCGAGGTGAAGCGTCGTCCCATTCCGCGGCCAGCTTTCGCTATCGAGGAGATGACCAGCACAGCCACCAGCACTGGCGCTATGCCTTTAAGCGCGCTCACGAAGATGCGGCCCAGGATGCCGATGCCGGTCCATTGTGGCACAGTTAGTCCAAGGATGGCGCCTATGGCGAGACCTATGAATATTCGCAGCATCAGACTCACGCTGGTATACCGCTTCAGTGTTTTAATCAGTGGGTTCATGATTGTATCTTTTGAAGAATCAAATTGCAAAGTTACAAAGATTATTTGAAATGGGCTGATGCCATGCCTCGTCCATTTTTTTTCGCGAAGTTTTGTTGTTTTAATTGACTTTATTTCCTATATTTGCAGTTATCTTTTATTTTGCGCTGATATATATAGAATTCTAATTGTTAATGTTTTGTGCTGTTTTTAAGTATGCGCTCGCAACTTCTTCTCTGAAAAAGGTCATTGAAAAAAAACCTCTATATTCTATGAAAAAAAACATTCTAATCCTTTCGGCGATTGTCATCGCCATGGTGTCATGCAAAACCACTGAAAAATGTGACTCTGTTAAGGTTAGTTTCTCGGGAATCGAATTCCTCGACAAGACATACGCTTTTTTCTGTACTCCCGAAATTGCTACCCAGTGCCGTCCTCTTGTACTGCTTAACACGCCTGATAAATGGGTGGCGCGCTACGGCGGGAATCGAAACGACACTCCCGACAGCCTGTTTCTGCAGCCATACCATAATGTCGACAACGAAGGCGATTCGGTGATATGTTTTGTTGAGTATTACAAGGATAAACCCAATGGCATATATGTTCTCGACAAAAACTATATCGATTTAGACGAAAACTATGGCCGACTGTTCTATCTGCCCGAAGGGAGCGACGACACTATTGTTTACTCATGCTTCAGGGTAAGCACGTTCGTGGCCGATACCAATCCTTTCACGCTTCCGGAAGAGGTGCGGGAATCTTCGAGATTTGTACATGAACACTGTGGAGCAGACGCTCAAAGGCTTCTTTACGAGATGTATGTCGACCCGTACAGGGTGTTGCGCGACGGCACATCTTACGAGGATGTTCTCCATTCGCTTTCACCCGACGGCCGCGCGGCTATCCACAGCCTTTATTACTACCTTGGAGGCAACGGACACGGAAACCTCGTTGATTTCGCCGTTCTGCAGTACATCACTGACAAAGGACCATGCTATGTTCAGGATTTCGGGAGCGTGCTGTATGATCTCATGGAGGAGGAGGGATCGTTTTCGCCCAACTTCGGGCATGCGGACTCTTGCCTACTCGATATCGCATATATCGACAACAAGGTGTACTACTTGGTCGAGACGGTCTGGTGGGACGAGGTGAGTTATGAGGATGAACAGGGATTCGCGCAGAATCATGTCGTCAGCCTCGCCGCGTTTACCATAGAGAACGAGAAGTTTATTCCGGCCGCGATCTTCGAGGGCGCTCCGATTATTGTCCGTATAGCCGACAGCAAAACCCAGGATATGCATTTCCATTACTACCCCAATAACAGAGTCCTTCGCATCCCGCATGTCGACTCCGAGGACCACAGCTTCACCGGTCAGTATGACACCATGCAGCTGTGAGACATCGCTACGAAAATCATCCCTTTAAATAATTTTTACCATATTAAAAAAAGGTTGTATCTTTGCACTTTTGAAATAAAGTGTAAGAGATGTCTCTTTTAGTCTTTTTTTCTTTGCCTTTTGGCTTGATAGACTGAAAGATAGTGTTGTGTGTCTTTTTGTGTATGAATAATAAAAAAAATAAGAATAAGAATATGAATATCACGATTAGTCAATTAGGCAAGGTTCAAGTGGCTTCACCCTGCTCTATAATTGATTTGATTCTGCAAGTAAAGCCCGAAGAGTTGAATAACTACTGTGCCGCCAAAATTAACGGCGAAGTGGTTGATTTAAGAGACGTCGTCGAGGAAGACTGCGAGATTGAACTTCTCGACAAGTCCGCCCCCGAATCGCTTGCCATCCTTCGCCACACAACGGCCCATATCATGGCCGAGGCGGTCAAACATCTCTTCCCTGAAGCCAAAATAACTATCGGTCCCGCCACCGACAAGGGATTCTTCTACGACTTTGACTTCCGCCCCTTCAACCGTGAGGATCTCGACGCTATCGAGAAGGAGATGAAGTCCATCATCAAGAAGGCAACCCGTCTGGAGCGCAAGATTGTTTCGCGCGATGAGGCTCGCAAAATCTTCGAGGAGAAGCAGGAACCTTACAAACTAGAACTCCTCGACGCCATCGCACCCGATGCCCGCATCACCATCTATAGCCAGGACGACTTTGTAGACCTCTGCTCGGGTCCGCATCTGCTCAATACCCGCCTTATCAAGGGCTTCAAGTTGATTTCCAACTCCAACACCTACTGGCGTGGCGACCGCAACGGCAAGTCGCTGACCCGTATCTTCGGTGTCGCCTTCTTCAGCAAGGAGGACCTCGATGCCCATATGGAATACCTTGAGAACATCAAGAACCGCGACCACAACAAACTGGGCCGCGAGATGGAACTCTTCACAACCGTCGACGTTATCGGACAGGGTCTTCCGCTGCTGCTTCCCAAGGGTACCAAGATTATCCAGACTCTGCAGCGCTGGATTGAGGATCTTGAGGACAACGAGTGGGGCTACACCCGCACCAAGACACCTCTTATGGCAAAGAAAGACCTTTATGAAATTTCCGGTCACTGGCAGCATTACAGAGACGGCATGTTCATTATCGGAGATCCGGAGGATGAGGAGGTTATGGCGCTGCGTCCCATGACCTGCCCGTTCCAGTATTTTGTCTATAAGGCTTCTCCCAAGTCGTACCGCGACCTTCCCAAACGCTACAGCGAGACTTCCACGCTTTTCCGCAATGAGGATTCGGGCGAAATGCACGGTCTGACTCGCGTGCGCCAGTTCACCATCTCCGAAGGACACCTCATTGTCCGTCCGGACCAGATGGTCGAGGAATTCAAGGGCTGTCTGGCTCTCGCCAAATATTGTTTGACCACGCTGGGTCTGCAGGAAGAGGTCACATATCATCTCTCCAAATGGGATCCCAACAACACGAAGAAATATATCGGTACCGCCGAGGAGTGGGAACAGAGTCAGCAGCATATCCGCGATATTCTGAACGAGCTTGAAATCCCCTTTGTGGAGGACGACGACGAGGCCGCCTTCTACGGTCCCAAGGTAGATATCAACGCCCAGAACGTCTATGGCAAGGAGGATACCATGATAACCGTGCAGTGGGATGCGCTTCTTGCACCGAGATACGACATGTTCTATATCGACCAGAACGGCAACAAAGTGCGCCCCAATGTTATCCATCGCACCAGTCTCGGCTGCTACGAGCGTACTCTGGCTTGGCTCATCGAGAAATACGAGGGCGCCTTTCCCACCTGGCTCTGCCCCGAGCAGGTGCGTGTGCTCCCCATCTCTGAGAAATTCCTCGACTATGCCAACGAGATCAACAAGCAACTTCGTGCCGCCGGCATCCTTTCCACCGTCGACGAACGCTCCGAGAAGATAGGCTACAAGCTTCGCGAGGTCCGTATGCAGAAACTCCCCTACGCCCTTATTGTCGGACAGAAAGAGCAGGAGGAGGGATGTGTCTCCGTATGGAACCGCAAACTTGGCGACAAGGGTGCGTCGAAACTGCAGGACTTCATCGACCTTATCCGCCGCGAGATTGACACTAAGTCACTAACCCCTTGCGAGTAACAAAAACACTAATTTTCTGATTATTTCAAAATCTTTTGTATTTTTGCATTTCGCAATAAAACGCATATTGAGTTGTTCTGTGGTTTTATGTGTCTGTGTATGTGTTTGTTGTGATAATTTGTAGATTTTTTATAAAAACATTAAAATAGTATTATTTAACACTTAACAAAAGCAATTTGGCAGCACCAATAAAACCTCAGCCTAACCGAGGCCCAAACCGCGGCCCCGTGAAGAAAGAACCCGATCATCGCATCAACGACCGTATCACCGCTCCCGCAGTGCGTGTTGTCGGCGAAGGGATGGAACCCACCATCATGGACATCCGTGATGCCCTGCGTATGGCTTACGACCAAGGTCTTGACCTTGTTGAGATATCCCCCAACGCACAACCTCCCGTATGCAAGATTATCGACTATCAGAAGTTCAACTACGAGCAGAAGAAAAAACAGAAGGAAATGAAGGCCAAGTCGAGCAAGGTGGTAATCAAGGAAATCCGCCTTAGCCCGCAGACCGATGACCACGATTTTGAATTCAAACTCAACCATGCTATCCGCTTCCTCAAGGAAGGCAACAAGGTGAAGGTTGACATCTTCTTCAAAGGACGCTCGATTCTCTACAAGGAACAAGGTGAGGCTCAGTTGCTGAAATTTGCCGAAGCCCTGCTCGAATACGGCAAGCCGGAGCAGATGCCCAAACTCGAGGGAAAACGCATGCTTATGCTTATCGCCCCCAAGAAATAGCGGCCACTTTAATCCGCTTATAAACAGAAAACACATATTTCAATCAATATTGACGTTGTTGTAGTTAACTTAAAAACAGTAAAGTAATGCCTAAATTAAAGACTAAAGCAAGTGCCAAGAAGCGTTTCGCTTTCACCGGCACGGGTAAAATCAAAAGAAAGCATGCCTATCATAGTCATATCCTGACTAAGAAGGAGACTACACAGAAACGTAACCTCGACCACACCACAATGGTGAGCCGTGATGACGAAAAACGTGTAAAACGTATGCTCCTTTCGAGCGGTATGTAATTTTTTAGGCCGGAGACGGGGACGAGAGTCCGCACGAATCCGGCAGGAGTAATTAACCATTATTTACAGCACCAAAGAGCAGACTTGTTAAAAAAAACAAACGATTCTGCCGCTGAAATGAAAAAAAATTAAAAACTATGCCAAGATCAGTCAATGCTGTTGCTTCAAGAGCACGCAGAAAAAAAATCCTCAACCGTACCAAGGGCTATTGGGGTAGAGGTAAAAACGTTTGGACAGTAGCCAAAAACAAATGGGAAAAAGGCCAGACCTACGCTTATCGCGACCGTAAAAACAAGAAGCGTGAATTCCGCGCACTGTGGATTAACCGTATCAACGCCGGTTGCCGCATCAACGGAATCTCCTACTCCGTTTTCATGGGACAACTCCATAAAAACAACATCGAACTCAACCGCAAAGTTCTCGCCGACCTGGCTATGAACAACCCGGAGGCTTTCGCAGCTGTTGTCAAGATGGTAAAGTAATGTTTCACCTGTAAAATTTATATGTCATGGGAAAAACAGAAATAATGCAATATGTAGAAAGTTTGGTGGAACAGAAACAGTTCCCCGAATTTAAGGCCGGAGATACCATCACTGTCCATTACAAAATCAAGGAAGGTAACAAGGAACGTATCCAGAATTTCCAGGGTGTTGTCCTCCAACTTTCCGGAAGTGGTTCAACTAAAACCTTTACTGTCCGTAAGATCACCAACGGCGTCGGTGTGGAAAGAATTTTCCCCCTTGCTTCACCTTTCATCGAGCAAATCGATGTCAACAAGCGTGGTGCCGTCCGCAGAGCCAGAATCTTCTATCTCCGCAATCTTACAGGTAAGAAAGCTCGTATCAAAGAAAGACGTAACTAATTCTCGGCTTAGGCCGACAATTGTTGATTGGAAATATGTGCTAAAAAGTGGCGGTCCTGAAAGGCCGCCTCTTTTTTTGCCCTTATTCGGCGCAGGTGTAACGGTCTACACGCCCGAAATCCATGTCGTCGACCAATATGCGGTTCTTCGTTATGCGACCTAGGAAACAACAGTTCAACCGTGCCTCCGTGAGTTTTTGGAGAAAGAAGTCCTCGTGAGGCTCGTCCAGTGTTACTATATAACGGACACCTCTCTCCCCGAAAAGAAAAGCGTCAAGCCTGATTTCACGGCAGCTGAGGATGTCGAACCCCAATCCCGTGCGGCCTACGCCTCCAAGCAGGGCTCCGAAAAGTCCACCATGACCGATGCGGCAATGCGAGAATATGGTTTCGTTATTGCGCAGGCTTTCCAGTATCATTGTTATATATTCCTCCGTCTCTTTTTCGTCGCCCATTTCTATCGGGTCTGCCACGAGGTGCAGATATCTGCGCCCATATTCGGAGTCGGCAAAAAACTCCGACACATCGCCTACCATATATATGGCGTCACCTCGGTGATACACTGTCGTTCCTCCCTTAGGTGCGCCCATCTCCTCAACGGCACTATTCTCTCCTCTCCCAAACAAAGTTCGCGCTATCTCAATGCATTCCCTCACCCGAGGCTCTTTAATTTCACGGCTTTGGGGCTCGAGTTCGCTCTCAAGATAGTCGTGGCGCTCCATGCTGTGCGGCTGTCCCTTCAGCCACGACAGCAGTCCCTGTCCGCAGCCTTGGTTCCGCCACATGGCAAGTAGTGTGCTTAGCTCGTCGATGGATGGCAGCCGACCCACGATGGTCTGGATTTCCTCGTAGACGGGACGGCTTATCCCCATCGCCTCAAGTATCTCTTCGTTTACTATCTCGTTTTCTTCCAATGTATTGCCTTTTGATTGTGTTTTTGTCTTCGATATGCAAAGTTAATCAAACTTTTATTCTTTTGAACTTTTCTTATCTCACACAATAATTCTTTTTTTCTGCCGTTAAGACATCATTTAAGTAGTTGCTTTAAAAGTGGGTATTTTTCTACTTGGCATATTAGGCGGTATCGCCCTTTCGCTGTTCTTCAGCTTCGGACCCGCGTTTTTCTCGCAGGTTCAGGCCAGCATCCATTACGGCTTCCGTAACGCTGTCCCCTTCGCCTTCGGCGTGAGCACCAGCGATATCTTGGTGGTGGCGATACTGCTTCTTATCTCGCGCAACATACCTATGGACGAGATGCTGGCAATTCTTTCAAACCGATGGATTATTAGCATAGGCGCCATCATTATCGCCAGTTTCGGACTCTATACCATGTTTCTGAAAACAAAGCATGCCGCCGAATCGAGCGAGACTGACAGAATCAACTTCCAAACCGTGCAGATGCCTTCGAGAATCAGCGTCTATCTCAGGGGTATGACTCTCAACTTCTTCAACCCGCTGATTTGGGTATACTGGGCAACTATGGTGACAATACTTATCTGCGGCGAAAGCGACATCACCATAGGTCAGCGCTATCTATTCTTCGCCGGTGTGCTCTCCGCCACACTGAGCATGGACATACTGAAATGCAAACTAGCCTCGCTGCTGCAACGTATAATAACTTATCGTTTTCTTAAGATTTTCAACAAAAGTGTTGGACTTATTCTAATCGGCTTTGCGGTGTTCATGGTTGTCAGCACCATGCCCCGCTTCAAGGGTCAGAACAACAATCAGAAGTCGATAGAGATGATGCATGAGATAATGCATACCAAACCTCCTAAGATTAAGTGATTCCTTTATTGCGCGCCAGGCGCGTTACCTAACTACCAACCCGTCATGCCCGACAAGACTTTTTGGGACCATATAGAGGTTATGCGATGGATGCTGATCCGTTGTCTTGCGGTTGTGATGCTCCTCGCTGTCGGCGTTTTCTGTTTCAAGGATGTCGTTTTCGACGGGTTCATCTTTTCTCCGTGCCGCTCTGATTTTGTTACCTACCGGGTCTTTTGTCGGCTGGGCGATCTTCTCGGTTTGCCGGGTCTATGCCCAAACGTGAAAGAGGTCGAGATGATCAATATCAATCTGGCTTCGCAGCTCATGACTCATATCAGCATGTCGTTCTATCTCGCCTTGGTGCTGTCGTTGCCTTATCTCGTTACGGAAGTGTGGCTTTTTGTGTCACCAGCGTTGTATGCCAGCGAGCGCAAACCCGCTGTGCTCGCTGTGTTCGCTTTCTTCTTCCAGTTCTTCCTCGGGTTGGCGCTTGCATATTTCTTGATTTTTCCGCTGACCTACAACTTCTTGGGCAACTATCAGGTGAGCGAGCGCATAGTCAATCAGATATCGCTCAACTCTTATGTCAGCACCTTTATTGGCATGATGTTCGCCATGGGACTTGTTTTTGAAATGCCTGTGGCTGCGTTTTTCTTCGCCCGCATCGGAGTTCTGAAGTCGACGTTCCTCAAGCGTTACCGCAAGGTTGCCATCGTCGTGGTTCTTGTGCTTGCGGCGTTCATCACCCCCTCGACAGACGTCTTCACAATGCTTCTTGTGGCCATGCCACTCTACCTGCTCTACGAGTTCTCGATTTCGATAGTTAAACGCGTGGAGAAGAGGTGTGGTGTCAAATAAAAAAAAGCCCGGCGATTCTAATTCGCCGGGCTTTTTTATTATTGGATATATTCTCAGTCTTTTCTTGCGGCAAGCAGAAGCTCCATCATCTTGATGGCACTTACGCTGATGACGGTTCCGGGGCCAAAGATGGCTGCGGCACCTGCCTTGAACAGGAAGTCGTAGTCTTGCGGAGGAATAACACCACCCACAACAACCATGATGTCCTCGCGACCAAGTTTCTTCAACTCCTCGATGACTTGCGGAACCAAGGTCTTGTGGCCTGCTGCCAGCGAGCTTACGCCAAGAATGTGGACGTCGTTTTCAACGGCCTGCTTGGCGGCTTCGGCGGGAGTCTGGAACAGCGGACCCATGTCGACATCGAATCCGAGATCGGCATAGCCAGTGGCGACAACTTTGGCTCCACGGTCGTGGCCATCCTGGCCCATCTTGGCCACCATGATACGGGGACGACGGCCCTCCAACTTTGCGAATTCATCCGTCATGGCCTGTGCTTTCTTGAACAGGTCGCTGTCTTTGGTCTGTGTGCTGTACACGTTGCTTATAAGATTTATTTTTGCTTTGTAACGTCCGTAAACTTTTTCGAGAGCGTAGCTTATCTCGCCCAGGGAAGCACGTTTGCGCGCGGCGTCGATGGAGAGCGCGAGCAAGTTGCCTTTGCCGGTCTCGGCGCATTTGGTCAGCGCGTCAAGTGCGGCCTGCACCTCTTCGTTGTTGCGTTCGGCGCGCAGTTTGGCAAGGCGCTTGAGCTGTGCCTCGCGAACGGCGGTATTGTCAACCTCGAGGGTGTCGATGGGATCTTCGTGGTCGAGACGGTATTTGTTGATACCAACGATGGTGTCGACATTCGAGTCGATACGGCTCTGCTTGCGGGCGGAAGCCTCCTCGATACGCATCTTCGGAATGCCGCTCTCGATAGCTTTGGCCATGCCGCCAAGTTTCTCGACTTCCTGGATGAGAGCCCATGCCTTGTGTGCCAGCTCATGGGTAAGTGTCTCTACATAGTAGCTGCCTGCCCATGGGTCTACAACACGGCAGATGTTGGTCTCTTCCTGTATGTAAAGCTGGGTGTTACGGGCAATACGGGCGCTGAAGTCGGTGGGGAGCGCTATGGCTTCGTCGAGTGCGTTGGTGTGGAGCGACTGGGTGTGGCCCAGAGCGGCGCCCATAGCCTCGATACAGGTACGTGCAACGTTGTTGAACGGGTCTTGCTCGGTGAGTGACCATCCTGACGTCTGGCTGTGGGTACGCAATGCCAGCGATTTTGGATTCTTCGGGTTGAACTGGTTGACAATCTTGGCCCACAGCATACGGGCGGCGCGCATCTTGGCGATCTCCATGAAGTGGTTCATACCCACACCCCAGAAGAAACTCAGACGCGGAGCGAAGTCGTCGATGCTCATGCCGGCGTTGATACCTGCGCGCAGGTACTCCAAGCCGTCGGCCAAAGTGTAGGCCAGCTCGATGTCGGCGGTGGCACCGGCTTCCTGCATGTGGTAGCCGGAAATGGATATGCTGTTGAACTTGGGCATATTCTTCGAGGTGTACTCAAAGATGTCGGCGATAATCTTCATCGACGGAAGGGGAGGGTAGATGTAGGTGTTGCGCACCATGAACTCCTTGAGGATGTCGTTCTGGATGGTGCCCTGCAACTGATCCTGCGGAACTCCCTGCTCTTCGGCTGCGATGATGTAGAAGGCCAGGATGGGAAGGACGGCTCCGTTCATGGTCATTGACACACTCATCTTGCCAAGGTCAATCTGGTCGAAGAGAATCTTCATGTCAAGAATGCTGTCGATGGCGACACCAGCCTTTCCAACGTCGCCAACCACGCGCTCGTGGTCGCTGTCATAGCCGCGGTGGGTGGCAAGGTCGAAGGCGCAGCTCAAACCTTTCTGTCCGGCGGCAATGTTGCGGCGGTAGAATGCGTTCGATTCCTCGGCGGTGGAGAAACCAGCATATTGGCGGACAGTCCAGGGACGCATGACGTACATCGTGCTGTAGGGGCCACGCAGGAAGGGTGCGATACCTGCTGCGTAGTTCAGATGCTCCATGCCGGCAAGGTCTTCCTTGCCGTAGACGGGCTTCACGTCAATCTGCTCCGGAGTGGTCCAGTTCTTTTCAATATGGTTTTCTTTCTCCCATTGTTCAAAGCTTTCCTGCTTTTCACCACGGGTCTTGAAATCTACGTTTGAAAAATTAGGTCTCATTATCAGTATATTATATATTTTATTATCTGTCGTTAGAAAATGCAAATATAATAAAATTCTTGGAAAATGTCTTTATTTGTCTTGAAAAAAGAATTTTGAGAGATTTAGAGACTGTTGATTTATGCGTACCATGTCGTAGTGGCGTGGTTTGTCGCACCATGATTTCATGAGTAAATCAGGTGTATCACCTATTACCCGTCACGTGTCACAGGTCACGTATTACCTGCTTTCAGCGTGTTGTTTGGAATGTTTTTTGTGCTTGTTCCAGAATCCGTAGATCTCGCTGACGTTGCCTGCGGTGGTGAAGGCGCTGATCTCGTTTCTGTTGATATAGTCCATAAGCTTTGAGAACTCGTCTTTGCTGAGCAGGGCTTCTAGTTCGATGCTTTTTTCGCCGGTATAGCCGCCGATGACTTCGTACATTGTGCATCCGCGCTGCAGATCGTCTATGATGAAGCGGCGCAGCTTGTCATAGTCTTTCGACACAATGCAGACACGCTTCTTGTTGTTAAGCGTAGCGGTGAAATAGTCGACCACCAGTCCGTTTATCCATGTGCCGATAAGTCCGATGATGACCATGCGGAACGGGTTGATGGCGAAAGCTGTGCAGCAGATTACGGCTCCTGCCACCGACACAGAGGCTCCGATGTCGAAGTGGAGGTATTTGTTCACTATCTTTGCAAGGATGTCAAGTCCGCCGGTCGACGCGTTGATGCTGAACATCAGCGCTTGGGCGGCACTTAGCAGCAGCACGAAGCAGCAGAGATCCAGCCACGGATCGCCCATAACGGATGGTGTGCCGGTAACAGGGTTGGGGTTTGCGATGTTCTCCCAGGGGAAGACCTTTGCCCAGAAGTCAGTCAACGGACCGAGTATCAGAGCGGTGTATACCGTCTTGAATCCAAACTCCTGCCCAATCAGGATGAATGCCAGGATCAGCAGCACAATATTGATGCACATAATCCAGATACCGAGTCCTTGTCCGTGGGTGAAAATGTTGCTCAACACGATGGAGAGACCGGATATCGTGCCGATAATCAGTTTGCTGGGTACCAGGAAATAGTAGACAGCGGCGGCGGTAACCATCATGCCAAGTGTCATGATGATCAGTTCGACCCAGAACTTTTTTGTTCCGAGAATATTAAGTATTTTGTTCATAAATGTTTTGATTTTAGATTTTTAGTTTGTTATATGTGTTTTGAAAACAGGTTGCAAAGGTAATATAAAAACTCAATTTGTGATGTCTTTTATCACAAGTCCCGCAAGGGTGAATCCAAAAATGGCGGTGATGTGGGCTAGTGTGCCATTTGGACGTTTGTCCGAGAGTAGTGTCTCTCCTGTTTCTTCCGCGAAGTCGCCGCTGCCAAGATTGGGCAACAGTTCGGGCGACCAGACGCATTGGAACTTGCTGGCAGGATAGCGGCCGCTCTTCTTCATCCGTTTGCGCAACGCCCGCGCCAGGGGGCATCCGTCCACTTCCCAGAACTCCGACACCCGCACTGCCATAGGATCTATTTTAAGAGCTGCGCCCATGGAACTGAAAAAGGTTGTCCGTCCCCTTATTTTCTTTCCTCTGGCGGCGTCGCCAATTTGTTCACGGATTGCCTCGCGCTGCTCCCGCACCACTTGTGTGGCCTGCGCTATGAGTTCCACCTTGTCGGCCAGGCTGTCGATGGCGTCAACGACATAGTCGTAGTCGCCAAGCCTGAAATCGCTGTCGGCTCCAAAACGTTCGTGACGGATCGTTATCAACGCGTCGGGATTGATGGACAGCAGACGCTCACGCATGGCCTCCACCTTGACTTGACCTACTGTGAGTGTTGTCGCCATAGCCTGCCGGTTGATGTTGCTCAGGCTCACTTTGTCGCAGTCCACAATGGTCAAGTCCCTTATCCCACTGCGCACAAGGCTTTCGACGCACCAGCTTCCCACGCCTCCGACACCGAAAACGATGACTCTCGCTTTTTCGACGCGTTGCATGGTCTCGTCTCCGAGAAGAAGTCTTGTCCTGCTAAGAAAATCAGTCATATCGTTGTATCTAAGAATTCAAGAAGCTGTTTTGTTTTTTTTATTTTCGATAAGTTTTTGTTCGATTTTGAGCCCGCAGGGCGACCATGAAAGTCAAAAAAAAATTTCAAAACATTTTCTTGATTAGCGGTAAAAAAGAAAAGAGCCTATTGCATAGTTGCATTCGGCTCTTCCGTTTCATTGGTAAACGTGTTTACACTTAGGCCTCGACATTCTTTTCGATGGCTAATTTACCTCTGTAATATCCGCATTCGGGACATACATGGTGCATCATGATCTGAGCACCGCAGTTGCTGCACGTGGTCAGCTGAGGAGTCTCAAGGCTGTCGTGCGTTCTTCTCTTTCTTGTTCTCGTCTGTGAGAATCTGTGTTTTGGATGTGGCATAATTATTAATTTTTATTTGTTTATTTTTCTTTAGTAAAACCCCTTGGCGCATTTTTACTCGCTTTTCAATTTCTTCAGTGCATCCCAACGGGGGTCATTGGTTGTCTCGCTCTCCTCATTCCCACTCTCTTCCTGTTCTTCTGTGAGGTATTTCAACATTTCGGGGTCGCAGGTCGGCTCGCCGTTTTCATCGTCCAGATGGACGCATTGTATTGGCATCTCAATCGCTACATATTCATACATCCACTGAGCCAAATCAATTTTATAAGCGCTTTCCGGCAATATAGCCACGTTTTCGTCATCACTCTGTTCGGTGTCGCTGAATTTGACATACAGAGTCTGCTCTCCCTCCACTGGCCAAGGCATCTCGCCAAGGCATCTGTCACATGTCGTCCTCACTTCTCCTGAGAATGTAAAATGGAACACCAACATTCTCTCACTTTTTTCCATTCTTACGTCGAAAACAACTTTTGCACTCAGTATTTTTTCATTTTTATAGTCTGAAAAAAAACTGTCGTCCAGCGTGTAATCATAGTGGTAAACTCCTGATTTTAAGCCGCTGAACTGTATTGTCGTGTCGACTCTATGTTCCATTTTTACACTCCTAATGAGTTTGCAAAGATACAAACTTTTTTAAAAGTGTGAAAAAAAATCTTTTTTTTGAAAAAAAAACTACTCCATAGTTGCTATTTTCAGCACTATTTTTTCGAGTTTGGAGCGCATCTGCGCTCCTGTGCAGTCGAAATCGTTGGCAATAACGGCGTAGCATAGCCGCTGTCCTTTGGCGTTGATGACGTATCCGGCAAAGGCGCGCACTCCAGTCATGGAACCCGTCTTCATGCGCACATTGATGTTTGACGGCAATCCTGTAAGCAGATTCTTCACAGTGCCGTTCTCACCCGCCAGGGCAAGGCTTTTCTCATAGTCGCCGAAGAAAGGGGTCTTCGCCATTTCACATAGGAAACGACAAAGGAAGTCGGTGGTGATACGGTTTCGCACCGACAGTCCGCTGCCATCCTCAAGGTTGACACCCGAACTCTCGAGTCGCAGTCGCTGTATGTAGTCGTTGACGGCTTTTGCTCCGTTGGCACTGCTGCCCATTCCGTATTGTTTGTAGCCTACAAAACGGTGGATGGCTTCGGCGTAGGTGTTGTTGGAGGTCATGTTGGCATACTGTGCTATGACGTAGTATGTTGGCGATGTGTACTCCAGCAGGGTCGTGAGTTTAATAGGCTTCTTTATCGCTTCGGCCGCGGCGCCCGATACCGACACTCTGTGCTGGCGTAGGTAAACGGTGAAAAGGTCGGCGCAAGCTTGTGCGGGTTTAGGCATCGACGCCCTGACAGAAAAGTTCTTGGCATCGAGAGGGACAGTGCCGCTGCAGGTTCTTATCGTTGAGCCTGGATCGCCGTACACTATTATTTGGTCGCCAGATTTAGCGGGACCGGTCGTGGCTTCGTTGATAAGGTGAAGACTCAACCCCTTTGGCTCCATGCGCGACACGGTTGCCGGGTATCCGACTTTGGCTCCGGGAGTGAAATGTATGAAAAACATGTTCTCGTGGAAGTTCAGCCCGCAGACTCCGCTGCCATAGTAGTTCCCTATATCGCCCCATTGCCAATTGTCGTGAATGGGGTGGTTGTCGAATATGGAGGCGTCGTAATATACTCGTCCGTCGACGGCGCGTATGCCGGCGGCCGACACAGCGCGATGCCAGGCTGCAAAGAGTGAGTCGGGTTGCGTCTGGCGGTAACGGTAGGAGCCCAGCAAAGGGTCGCCGCCACCGATAATGTACAAATCCCCGCGCAGTGTTCCGCTCTTGTCAATTTCGCCGGAATAGGCTATCGTGGTGTGGAAACGGAAGCTGCTGCCTAGCTTTTCGAACCCTACGGCGGTGGTCAACAGCTTCGTGAGCGACGCTGGCACCATCGAGCGCTGGGAGTTGTAGGAGTAGACTTCGCTCTTTTTATCGACATTGTACACGCAAACCGACAACGAAGCGTGCCTCATGTCATTCTCCCTTGCCAGTTCTGTGACGCTTTTTGAGAGTTGGATGGTGTTCTGGCTGTGGGCAATGCCGGGTGCTGTTAATATAAGAAGGTTGATTGTTGCTAAAACTGCTAATATGTTTCTTTTGCGCGGGTTCATTTTTCAAGGTTTTGTGTTTCGTTTAGCGTGTCGATATAGTCTAGTATTTTGCTGCGTCCTGTGCCCGAGACTGACGAGGTGATGAATATTGGAGGCAGCTCCTCCCACTCCTCGGCAAGGGCTTTCTTGAATGCGTTGACGTTCAGGGCTGTTTCGCGCTGGTTCTGCTTGTCGACCTTGGTGAAGACTATTGATAACGGTATACCGTTTCTTCCAAGTAGCGACAGGAAGTCAAGGTCGATGCGTTGTGGTGATAAACGTGAGTCTATAAGGACGAAAGTGTTTATCAGTGTCTCTCGATGAAGCAGATAGTCGGTGACCATCTTCTTCCATTCTGTGCGGGCGCTTTTCGATATGCGGGCATACCCGTAGCCTGGCAGGTCTACTATATACCAGTTTTTGTTTATCAGGAAATGGTTTATGAGTTGCGTTTTGCCTGGACGCACACTTATCTTCGCCAAGTTCTTGTTGTTGGTCAGCATGTTGATGAGCGATGATTTGCCTACATTGGAACGTCCAATAAAGGCATACTCCGGCAGTCCGGTGTCGGGGCATTTCTTATAGTCGGTGTTGCTGACTACGAATGTGGCGCTCTTTATTTCCATTGGCTCAGTTGTTGTTTCTTTTCTGTTTGCGCTGCAGTCTTCTCTGTTGTCTTCGCTGCTGTCTCAATTTGGCTGGCGTGAGTTCGTCTTCGCTCGCTGTAGAACGGTTGCGTGCTATCTTGTGCTCTTTCAGTGCCATAAGGTCGGACGCTTCATTGTCATCTATGGTCTTTTGCCACCAAGGCATGCGGCGTATATTGATTTTAAATAGTTTATGTCTTTCAAATCCGCGGTTGCGGGTTTCGTACGACTCGAAGTGGCGCGCCTTTTTTTCGGGGAAGATGTCTTTCACCTGCACGAGTATGCCAGTCTCGTCTGTCTCGCCAAAGGCATGGTTGTATGCTGTGCCGAACGAGCGCATTGTCGACGAGAGGTTCATATAGGCGTTGACTAGCGGCGGGACATAGGAGCCCATGCTTTTCACGGTGCGGAGCAATATTTGGTAGTCTTCTTTGTAGTTGCGTCCGTTGAAAAGTGAATATAGCTCGTTGAGGTCGGACTCGATTTTCATGGGCTCAAGCGGCCACACAAGTCCGTCCCTGTCTGGGAAGTGTTTCTGATAAAAATAGAGAATCATGTCCTTGGCTCGGCGGTTCATGTGCGGATACATGGTTATCTTGCCGAAATAGTAGCGTGTCTCGGGAATCTCAAGGGCTATGGTCGCCAGGCCGTCCCAGAGGTTGTCGAGCGAGTACATGCCTTTGCGCAGGTTGTTTCCTGGCTGGTACTCGGGCTGTACGAACGAACGACCTAACTCAAGGGTGTAAGGCAGGTAGTTGTTGATGAAGTCGTCAGTGTAGTGGAACAACTCGGCCGTGGGTGTGTATATCGATCCGTCTATTGAGCGGAACATGTTGCTTCCGTGAATGAAACGGTAGCCGCCAACGATTGACTCGTTTTCGGCGTCCCATACGAATAATTGTTTGAAACAGTAGGGTTCAGGAAGTGTGTCGAACTCGTCAATGTCTATGGGTTTGCCTGTTCCGCCTCCTTCTGTGGCGAATGAAACCTCTCTCAATCGTCCAATTTCACGCATGATGTTAGGTGAGAGGTGGGCTGTGGTGACATATATCTCTTTGCCTCCATAGTTGGTCTTGCGCAGAAAGTTTTTGCTTGACAATTCGGCTTTTAGGAGTTTTTTGTCAACGGGCGGAATAATATAACTAAGGTCTTTTTCCATGTATTGGACGTTATGTTTTAAATTTGCAAATTTATATATTTTTGAGGAAATATGCGTTTCCCCATCATAAAAACTACATTATTCTATATATATTGTCGTGAAGAATCTGTGCCCATTCTTTCGCTGAGTGGCTGTCGTCGAAGTGCTGCCATGGTATAGGTTCTCCGATGGTCATGTGAAATGTTTTCCCGCTTTGGGCGAACATTTCGCCAGGCAGAAGCGCCATCTCGAAGTTGAACTTTATTCCCAGTCGTTTCCGCAGATTGGCGATGGTGTAAAACCTGCGGCGGTTTTGTGCTTCTATGTGTATCGGTATTATGTCGCGCTGGTGCTGCACGGCTTTTTTTATCACTGTGGGTTTCCATTCCAGGTCCACAATCTTGCCTTTGATGCGTCTTGAGCAGAGCCCGGCAGGGAAATAGAGCATCGCGTTTTTCTCGGCAAAAGCCTCGTTGATGCCTGAGGCGGTGTTTCTGTTGCCGTGTACTTTGTCTATCGGCACGAAGACCGAACGCATGGGGGCAAGGTGCATCAAGAAGTCGTTGACTGGAAATTTTATGTCGCTGCGAACTTGCGCCACCGCTGCTATGAGGGCCATGCCGTCAGGACCTCCAAGAGGGTGGTTGGCGACAATTATCGGGTTTCCGTCGACGGGTATGCGCTCGCGGTGCTCCATGTCGACTTTTATGTTCAGATATTCTAATATCGACTTGGCGAATTCAGCTCCCTCTTTGTCGCGGTTCAGGTATACGCCCTTGTTGATCTCGTCGATGTGCAGAATGCGGCTCAATAGCCGTTTGACAAATCTGGACGCTTTGATGTTTTTGTCGGCTAGCACCTTGTCGATATCGATCAGTTTTTCCGGTATTTCGATTTTCTCTTCCATTTCCGATTTTTATTGTGTTGTGTTTCTTCCTGTCGGCAAGTGTGACTTGGTCTAGTGCTCAACTCTTTGTCAGGCTGTGTTTTATGGCTGATGAAACGGATGTGTAATAAATTGCAAAGTTACAAAAAAAAATCAGACTCGATACGGAGTCTGATTTGTTAGGGCTGTTTTGGCAGGACTTTTCGCCTGCGGTATTGTTATTCAATTGTTATTGTCTGCGCAAGCTGCTTCTGCTCTTCGGAAGTGTATTTAGGCAGGGATACGGTCAGTATGCCGTTCTCCACTTTTGCTCCGATGCCCTCTTTCTTGACGTTTTCGGGCAGTGTGAGCATTTGCTTGAACTGGGTCGAGCTGAACTCGCGGCGCAGGAAGTGGCGCTTCTCATCGCCGTCTTTCTTTTCCTCTTTTTTCTGCATCTCGATTACGAGATTGTTGTCGGCGTCGATGCTGAGGTTGAGGTCCTCTTTCTTCATACCGGGGATGCAGAGCTCCAAACGGTAGTCTTTGTCGCTTTCGCTGACGTTCATTTTCGGAGCTGTCGTCGTCTCTTCGGTACTGCACATTCCGTTCCAACGATTCCAGTTCATCAGTTCGTTGAACATTGTGCTCATCAGGTCGTTGTTTCTTGTTGCTACTAACATGGCTTAAATCTCCTATATTTAATTGTTAAACATTACTTTTTTTTTCGAACTCCCGAACTATTGTCCTTTCGGCTTTCCTTCAAGTTCGTCGTTCACCTCTTTATTCTACAACTTTTATGCCAACGATAATATATATGACAAAATTTCCGGTATTGTCCTTTTTGATTATTGTTACTATGACAAAATGACATATTGGTATCTGTTTTCGTTTCTGTTTTTTGCATGTTATGATTGGTGAATTTTTATTGATTTGGCTATTTCATGTGTAAAAAATGTATAGCTGATCCCATAAGTATTCAGAATTAATGTTGTTTTTAAAAAGCTATAAAACAACACTATAAGATGTTTATGTAAAATATTTTGCAAAAAAGTCTTGTCTATTAAAAAAATAGTAGTACTTTTGCAACTCCAAAAACGAAAGAAAATGGCAAAGAAAAATAAAGACGCAAGAGTACAAGTCATACTGGAATGCACCGAGCAGAAGACCAGTGGAGTGCCGGGTATGTCGCGTTATGTCACGACTAAGAACAAGAAAAACACCCCGGAACGTTTGGAACTGAAGAAATACAATCCGTTCCTCAAGAAAGTTACTGTTCACAAAGAAATCAAATAGTTTATAGGAGGATTTATTTATGGCAAAGAAAGTCGTCGCAACACTGAAAACATCCACTGGCAAGGGTTTCGCAAAGGTTATCCGTATGGTCCGTTCACCTAAGACCAATGCGTATGTGTTCCAAGAGGAAGTTATCCCCTCCGACAGTGTACAGGAATATCTGAAAAAGAAATAATTTAAGGGTAAAGATAATTTTTTTCATACGCTTTTGTTTTGCCTCGCCTTTTATTAAGGTGAGGTTTTTTTATTGAAAACTATATGCTTTTACTGCATTTTAACATTTGTTTCTGAAAAAAATCATATCTTTGCAAATTCTTTACAATCAAAATATTTTAGAAAACTCGCATGGGACTTTTTTCGTTTTTTAGCAGAGAAAAGAAGGAAACTCTCAACAAAGGGTTGGATAAAACCAAGCAGAATTTCTTTTCAAAGCTCTCTAAATCAATACTTGGCAAGTCTACGGTGGACGATGAGGTGCTTGACAACCTTGAGGAGACACTCATCTCGTCGGACGTAGGTGTCGAGACTACTCTCAAAATAATCGATAATATCCAGGAGCGTGTGAAACGCGACAAATATATCGGAGTGTCGGAACTGAACGGTATATTGAAAGCTGAAATATCTGAACTCCTCAATCAGCATCATGTCGATGAATTTGAGGATTTCGACTCTCCGCTACCAAAGAAACCTTATGTGATTCTTGTTGTCGGAGTCAACGGTGTCGGCAAAACTACCACCATAGGCAAATTGGCGTACCAGTTCAAGCAGGCTGGAAAAAGTGTTATGCTCGGCGCTTCCGACACATTCCGCGCAGCCGCCGTCGACCAACTTACAATTTGGTCGGAACGGGTAGGGGTGCCCATCGTTTCGCAGGGAATGAACGCTGATCCTGCCTCGGTGGCGTATGATACGATTCAGTCGGCACTCTCCAAAGACACCGACGTGGTGCTTATCGACACGGCGGGACGCCTTCACAACAAGGTGGGCCTGATGAACGAGCTCTCGAAAATAAAGAAAGTGATGCAAAAGCTTATTCCCGACGCACCTCACGAGGTGTTGTTGGTGCTCGACGCGTCAACGGGCCAGAACGCCATTGAGCAGGCTCGTCAGTTCACCGCCGCCACAGAGGTCAACGCCTTGGCTCTTACCAAACTCGACGGCACGGCCAAGGGTGGCGTGATTATCGGTATCAGCGACCAGTTCAAGGTACCGGTGCGCTATATCGGTCTTGGAGAGAAAATGACCGATCTTCAGGTGTTCAACGCCGAAGAGTTTGTCGATTCGTTGTTTGAAAACTGATTTAGACTCAGCTGCTTTGAAGATAAACATCATCACTCTCGGTTGTTCGAAAAACATTGTCGACTCCGAACATATAGCCGGCCATCTTAGAAAGGCTGGCTTTCAGCTTTATTTCGACCGTGACCGCAACGACTGCGATATTGTTATTGTCAACACATGCGGTTTTATTGGCGACGCGAAAGAAGAGTCCATTAATGTCCTTCTTGAGCAAATCGCCGTCAAGGAGCGTGGTCGCAAAAAACGCAGACTTATCGCCGTGGGATGCCTTGTGGAACGTTATAAGGAGGAACTGCGCAAGGAACTGCCCGAAATCGACGCTTTTTACGGTGTCCACCAATGGGGCGAACTGGTGCGCTCGCTCGAGGCGGAATTCAAAGACTCGCTTGAGGCTGAACGTATGCAGTCGACCCCCAAACACTATGCCTATCTGAAAATCAGCGAGGGCTGCAACCGCAGTTGCTCCTATTGCGCCATACCTCTGATCCGTGGACGTCATGTTTCTCGTCCTGTCGACGAGTTGGTTGAAGAGGCAAAACAGATGGTGGCCGAAGGCGTGAAGGAACTGATAGTCATTGCGCAGGATACTACATATTATGGTATGGACCTTTATGGTGAGCGCAAGCTTGGCACTCTTCTGTCCCGTTTGGCCGAGGAGAGCGGCGCGCAGTGGATAAGGCTGCACTATACATATCCAGCCTCTTTTCCGCAGGATGCCATTGACGCTATAGCCCGTTATGACAATATTTGCAAATATATTGATATACCGCTACAGCATATCAATTCAGGTCTCCTCTCGGCAATGCGCCGGGGTGTCGACCGCAAGGAGACTCTTGAACTGCTTGACCGTTTCCGTAGCGCCATCCCCGATGTGGCCATTCGTACAACACTTATTGTCGGCTTCCCCGGTGAGACTGAGAAGGAATTTGAGGAACTGAAGGAATTTGTTCGCGAGGCCCGCTTCTCGCGTATGGGGGTCTTTGCCTATTCGCCCGAGGAGGGAACACCTGCGTTCCCGCTGGGTGACCCTGTTACGGAAGATGAGAAACAGCGCCGTATCGATGAGATAATGGAAATACAAGACGATATATCAATGCAGCGTAATCAGTCGTGTGTCGGTAAAAGGTACAAGGTACTTGTCGACCGCCGTGAGGCTGACTACTGGATTGGCAGGACGCAGTATGACTCGCCTGAGGTTGACGACGAGGTGCTGATACACGACTCGGGACAAAACAAGCTCCGAGCGGGACAGTTTTGTGACGTGGTCGTCACCGACGCCCTCGAGCACGATTTGATGGCTAATCTTTTATAAGATATACAAAAACAGCCTGTCATGCAGAAAGACAGGCTGTTTTATTATCGTTAACCTTTGATTACTTGATAAGGAACGAGAACTTGTTGAAGTTTTTGAGTGCGATGCCGGTGCCGCGTGCGACAGCGCGCAGAGGATCTTCGGCAATATGCACGTTGAGTTTTGTTTTCGACTTGATACGCTGGTCAAGACCGCGCAGCAACGAGCCGCCGCCGGCAAGGTGGATGCCGTTCTTGTAGATGTCGGCAGCCAATTCGGGAGGAGTGTCGGCCAAAGTTTCAAGAATGGCGGACTCAATGCGTGCTATCGATTTGTCGAGGGCGTGTGCAATCTCCTTGTAGTTTACGTAGATTGTCTTGGGCAGACCAGTGAGAAGGTCGCGACCAGGAGTTTCGAAATCGTCGGGAGGAGTCTCGAGCTCCGATATGGCGGAACCTACTGCAATCTTCACCTTCTCGGCGGTGCGCACACCAATCACGATGTTGTGCTGTTTGCGCATATACTCTATAACGTTCTCGTTAAACTCGTCGCCGGCCACTTTGATAGATTTGTTGCAGACAATGCCGCCCAACGATATGACGGCGATTTCGGCGGTACCACCTCCGATGTCGACAATCATGTTGCCGTTAGGCTCCAAAACATCGATGCCAATACCGATGGCTGCCGCCATAGGCTCATGAATCATACGTATCTCTTTGGCTCCAGCCTGTTCGGCGCTCTCACGCACGGCGCGTTCCTCGACATTGGTGATGCCCGAGGGGATGCAGATAACCATGCGCAGTGCCGGAGGCATGAAACTGCGGCTGATATTGGTCATCTTGATGAGCTCGCGAATCAGGTGCTGCGCCATCTCGAAGTCTGCGATGACTCCGCCCTTGAGAGGACGCACGGTCTCGATGTTCTTGTTGTCGGTCTTTCCGTCCATCAACTGGGCTCGTTTGCCGACAGCCTCAATCTTGTTGGTGTTCTTGTTGTAAGCCACTATGGATGGTTCGTCGATGACCACCTTGTCGTTGTATATCACGATGGAATTGGCTGTGCCCAAGTCCATTGCTAGTTCTTTGTTGAAAAAAGAAAGAAGTCCCATATAACGTAGCTATTATCTATTTCTTGTCTTATTACGTAAAATCATCTTTTTTGTTTCGTTCCGAAAACAAATTTTAGACTTAGTGTTTAAAATGGCGTTTGCCGGTGATGACCATAGCCATTCCGTTCTTCTCGCAGTAGTCGATGCTGTCCTGGTCGTGAATCGAGCCTCCGGGATGCACAACGCCTGTAATGCCTGCGTTGTGGGCTATCTCCACACAGTCGGGGAAGGGGAAGAAGGCGTCGCTGGCCATCACGGCTCCGTTTAGGTCGAAACCGAACGACTGTGCTTTGGCGATGGCTTGGCGCAACGCGTCAACACGGCTGGTCTGGCCGGTGCCGCTAGCACAGAGCTGCCCGTTCTTGGCAAGCACGATGGCGTTGCTCTTGGTGTGTTTTACTAGAATGGTCGCGAATGCCATGTCGGCGGCCATGGAGGGCGTAACCTTGGTGGAGGTGACGCTCTCGGTCATTTCTGTAGCCTTTGGCACCACGGTGTCTTTCTCCTGAACCAACACTCCGTTGAGACAGTTGCGGTAATTGAGGTTGGCGTTAACGTTATTGTTAACCTTTCTCTTTAGAATGATGCGGTTCTTCTTGCCTTTGAGGATTTCCAATGCGTCGGCATCGTAGTCGGGGGCTATGCACACCTCGAAGAAAATCTTGTGCATCTCTTCGGCCACCTCTTTGGTGACGGTGCGGTTGGTGATGAGTATGCCACCAAAGGCGCTGACGGGGTCGCCGGCAAGGGCGTCTTTCCATGCGTCGAGCAGGTTTTCACGGCATGCCATGCCGCAGGCGTTGTTGTGCTTGAGGATGGCGAAGGAGGTCTGCTCCATATCGTCGATCAGGCAGCATGCGGCATCGATGTCGCCCAGGTTATTGTAGCTTATCTCTTTGCCGTTGAGTTTGTCAAAGCAAGCGTCGAGGTCGCCGTAGAACCAGCCCTTTTGATGGGGATTCTCACCATAGCGAAGCGGAGTGCATTGGTTCTGGCTTTGGCGGAAAACATTGATGTTTTCTGTTTCATTGAAATGGTTGAAGATGGCCGAGTCGTAATGGCTGCTGACGGCGAAAGCGTATGCGGCTAAGCGATGGCGCTGTTCCAGTGTAAGGCCGCCTTCCTGCTCGGTATAGAGCTTAAGGAACTCTGCATAATGGTCTACTGAGGGAACAATAACGACATCTGCAAAATTCTTCGCGGCGGCGCGGATAAGGGAGATGCCTCCGATATCAATCTTCTCGATGATGTCCTGCTCAGCTGCGCCGCTGGCAACAGTCTGCTCGAATGGGTACAGGTCGACGATAACGAGGTCGATCTCGGGAATCTCATATTCTTTCAGCTGCTCACCGTCGCTATACATGTCGCGACGACTCAGTATACCGCCGAATACTTTTGGATGCAGGGTTTTTACTCTGCCGCCGAGAATGGAAGGATAACCTGTCAGACTCTCCACCGTCACGGCGTCAATGCCAAGGTCCTTGATGAATTTGTATGTTCCGCCGGTTGAATAAATGGTCACACCTTTGGCGTCAAGTGCTTTTACGATGTCCTCCAATCCGTCTTTGTAAAAAACCGAAATGAGGGCTGATTTTATAACTTTGGTATCCATATATTAGTGTTTTTTTATATTCAAATATCAATACAAAATATTGACCATATGTTACTTACGTAGCATATAGTCAAATGATTACGGGTTACAAATATACTAAATATCTGTAACCCGCAAAAACTTTTTTGTTAACGTCACTAAAGGTAACGTATAAACTATCTCACCACTCTGGTGAATACAGGATTTTGGCCGTCGGCGACGGTTATGTATATCTTCAATTCGCCGGCAGGTGGCAAGTCGGGCTTTTTGTCACCTTTTGCGAATTCGGGCATCTCGCGTGGAAGGTCGCGGGCGGTGAAAAGATACTCGGTCCCGTCAGCAATGGCACGCGAGGCAACAGATACAGGCTCTGCGTTCAGCATCGGATATCCATTGACGGCTGCATTGAAAATGGCTGTCTCTTCTTCGTTTACGGAATGTTGCTCCGGGAATTCGGCTGGAGCGGTGTAATCGCCTTCAATGAAACCCCCAGCAATCAGGAACTGCTCAACCTCTTTAGGCATAGCCTCCAGACGGGCGGCGCGCACACCATAGCCATCTACCACTTTGGCATTGGGCTGGGCTGCGGTCATATCCTTTGTGCTCGATTCCAGGCCGCCACTGCCGAAAGTGCAGAATGGCACAAGGGTTTTCCCGTTCAAGTCGTTGTTGGTGAAGAATGTGGCGATTGGTGGCGCATAGGTGCCGAACCAGACAGGATAACCTATGAAGATAACGTCGTATTTCGAGATGTCGGCCTTCACGTTTTGGATACTAGGCAGAACTCCCATCTCACGCTCCTTTTTGCAGCGCTCGATGCATGCCTGGAAATTGGTGTCGTAGGGATCTGTGCAGACAATCTCTTCGATGTCTGCACCGAGACGGTTGGCAAACTCTTCGGCCACCATCTTGGTGTTGCCTGTAAGCGAATAGTAGAGCACCAATGTCTTGGACTCCTTGCTGTTAGGCCCGCAGCAAGCGGAAACCAACGCCGCGAAAGCGACGGCCAGTATGGTTTTAATTGTTTTCATTGTTTGGTATTGTTTATAAGTTTACAATTGGGCTTGGGATAAACCCGTAATAAATTCAATCTCCAAATTCGATGCCTACGCCTTTGGCTGTGTGTATGAGGCGGCTGTCGGGAGCAATGAGATTCTGTTCTCGGACGGCCTCCTCGAGCGAGACCCCAACGATGTCGGGATGGTGGTAAGCCACCATCTGGCCAAAACGTCCCTCGAGCACGAATTCCATGGCGCGGACACCAAACTCGGTGGCCAGCACTCGGTCGAAAGCGATGGGTGTGCCACCGCGTTGCAGGTGGCCGAGTATGGTGTAGCGGATGTCGTGCTCCACTCCGGCTGCTTTGAGGTCGGCGGCCAGTTGCTCGCCAACACCGCCGAGTTTTACATGCTGGTATCCAACCTCTCCCGTCTCAGTGCCTGTAACCGTGCCCCCCTTGGGCATAGCGCCCTCGGCGACAACGATGATGCAGTATCCACGGCGTTTGTTGTAGCGCTGCTCAATCTTTGCCTTGATTTTCTGGATATCGTACGGTATTTCTGGTATGATGCAAATGTCGGCGCCACCGGCAATAGCGCTGTGCAGTGCTATCCAGCCTGCGTCGCGGCCCATCACCTCCATGATGAACACCCGGTTGTGGCTCGCCGCGGTGGTCACCAGCTTGTCGATGGCGTCGGTGCATATCTGTACAGCTGTTTGGAATCCGAAGGTGTAGTCGGTCATCGACAGGTCGTTGTCGATGGTCTTAGGCACACCTACAATGTTTAGTCCCTTGTTGTAAAGTCCTAACGAAATGCGTTGGCTGCCGTCGCCTCCTATGTTTATGACGGCGTCGATACCCATATACTGCAGTTTGCGCAGCATCTCGTCGCTGCGGTCTGCAGTGGTCCAGCTGCCGTCGCTGTTTTTAACTGGCCATGCGAAAGGACCGCCTTTGTTGGTTGTGCCGAGTATTGTGCCTCCTTGTATCTGAAGCCCTTCCACACGTTTTTCGTCAAGGATCTCCACTTCTGTGGGCTCGCGCAAAACGCCGTTGAACGACTCTATGCAGCCTACCACTTCCCAGTCTTTCTCCTGCGAGGCGCGTTTAACAATGCCGCGAATCACAGCATTCAGTCCCGGACAGTCGCCACCACCAGTCAAAACCATTACTCTTTTCAGTGCCATTTTTTGTTCTTTGTTAAAAGTATATATTGTACTGTTTGTTGAAAATCAAGATGCTGTACGGTGTAAGCGTTACAACTTCAAACTACAAAGATAGTTTTTTTATTCAAAAAAGAGAAATAATACTTCGCCTGTTTGGTTGGTTTTAACAGTTCTGTAATAATAAATGGTGAAAGGTTATCGTTAGTAGTAGCGCGATTAATTGTTGATATTTTTACAAAAGTATCCAATTAAAAAAAAATGTTTATTTTTGACAATGAATAAACCAAAGGTCAATACTTTTTATCTCTTTTTAAACAACTGAGTTTTCAGTAGTTTAGAAGTAAACAAGATGACCTTTTGCAAATAGGAAAAATATGAAATTAGAGTTTTTGGGCGCCACGCGTGAGGTGACTGGAAGCAAGCATCTCATCACAACAAAAAAAGGATTGAAGATCCTGCTTGACTGCGGAATGTACCAAGGCAAAGGTCTTGAGACCGACGCCATGAACCGCGATTTGGGCTTCGATCCCAAGGAGATTGATTACCTCGTTCTTTCGCACGCCCATATTGACCATTCGGGTTTGATTCCCTACATTTATAAACAGGGTTTCAACGGAGTGATTGTCTGTACGCCCGCCACCCGCGACCTGTGTTCTATCATGCTTGCCGATGCCGGCCGCATTCAGGAGTCGGATACACAGACCTTCAACAAAAAGAGGCAGAAACAGGGCCTTGAGCCGGTAGAACCTATCTATACCGAGGAGGATGCACAGGCTTGTATGCAGTGTTTCATAAGTGTGCCTTACCATAAGAAATTCAATATCGAGGGAGAGGTGACTGTCGAGTTTTTCGACGCTGGTCATATCCTCGGCAGCGCCTTTGTCTATTTGGAAATCAAAGAGGGACGCCGCACAATAAAACTTGGCTTTACAGGTGATGTGGGTCGCTACGACAAGCACATCCTTAAAGATCCCGAACCGTTCCCACAGGTCGACTACCTGCTTATGGAGTCGACTTACGGCGACCGTCTGCACACCACGCTCGACAACGCCGAGCAGGAACTGCTGATGGCAACACTAGACACGTGCACCAAGAAGAAGGGCAAGCTTATTATCCCTTCGTTCGCCATTGGTCGCGCGCAGGAGATTATCTATGCTCTCGACCGACTGCGTTCCAAAGGTCTTTTGCCCGACATCGACGTATTTGTCGACAGCCCGCTGAGTGTCAACGCCACCAATATCATGCGTATGCACACTGAGTGCTTCAACGACGACATTGTGGCCTACATGAAGGACAACTCCGACCCGTTTGGTTTCGACCGCCTGCAATATGTGCAGTCGGTTGAGGCTTCCAAGGCTCTCAATGTTCGTCACAAACCTTGCATCATCATTTCAGCGTCGGGCATGATGGAGGCCGGCCGTGTCAAGCACCATCTGGCCAACAATATCGACAACCCCACCACCACGGTGTTGTGTGTGGGCTATTGCGAGCCCTCCACATTGGGCGCCAAGATTATGCGTGGCGACAAGAATGTGTCGATTTTCGGACATGTCTATGAGGTGCGCGCTGAGCTGCGCCGTATCGAGTCGCTCTCAGGCCACGGCGACTATGAGGAGCTATTACGCTATATATCCTGTCAGGACAAACGTCGTCTGAAGAAGATATTCCTTGTCCACGGCGAATCGGAGACACAGGAACATTTTAAACAGACCCTCAACAAACGAGGTTACAAGCGTGTTGAAATCGCCGACTTCCGCGAAGAGGTGGAAATCTAAACGGAATACGGAGATTGGGAATACCCTTAACCACACAATCCTTATACTCTTTAACCTATAACCTTTAACCTTTACCCCCAAATGATCACCTTCATCATTTCAATAATCCTTCTGTTGCTGGGTTATTTCCTTTACAGCAAGCTTATCGAACGTCTTATCGGTGTCGACGCCAGCCGCACCACACCGGCGGTGGCGCATCCCGACGGTGTCGACTATGTGCCAATGAAACCTTGGCGCATTTTTCTCATTCAGTTTTTGAACATAGCCGGTGTAGGTCCCATTATCGGTGCCGTCATGGGCGCCCAGTTCGGGACGGCCTCTTTCCTATGGATCGTTTTCGGATGTGTCTTCGCCGGCGCTGTCCACGATTTCATTGCCGGTTTCATATCTATCCGTGATGATGGTGCCTCGTTGCCGGAAATACATGGTAAATATCTTGGCAATGGAATGAAGCAGTTAATGCGCGGCTTCACGGTGGTGCTGATGATTCTTGTCGGTGCCGTGTTTGTGAACACCCCTGCCACACTGCTCACACAGGACATCTTCGTGCCCGAGGGACTCCGGCATCTGGACCATAGCGTGATTCAGTATTTCTGGGTCATTCTTATTTTCGTTTATTACCTGTTGGCCACCATGCTGCCCATCGACAAGATTATCGGCAAGATTTACCCTATTTTTGGTATACTGCTTCTCGCCATGGCGGTGGCGTTGGTGCTCGCCTTCGTGATCTATCAGGTGCCTCTGAGAGAGGTCTGGGAGGGACTCGACAACAGCCATCCGCAAGCCTCCACAAGTCCTATCTTTCCCATGATGTTTATATCCATCGCCTGTGGTGCCATCAGTGGCTTCCACGCTACACAGTCGCCTCTCATGGCACGCTGCATGGTGAATGAGAAGCAGGCTCGCCCCATCTTCTATGGTGCCATGATTGCCGAGGGTATAGTGGCTCTTATATGGGCTGCCGCTGCCGCCTACTTCTTCCACGACCATCCGGAGATTTGCTTCGGCAAGAGCGGCGCGGCGATGGTGGGTGTTATCGCCAATCAGTGGTTTCCTCCTGTAATCGCATTCATTACCATACTCGGTGTTGTTTCCGCCGCAGTTACCAGTGGCGATACCGCTCTGCGTTCCGCCCGTTTGATTGTCGCCGACTTCATGCATGTGGACCAGAAGCCCGTCATGAAACGCCTTTGGGTGGCGCTGCCTGTCTTCGTGCTTGCCGCGGCTCTGTTGCTCTTCTCGCTGACCAACCCCACGGGATTCGACTATATCTGGCGTTACTTCTCGTGGGCCAACCAGGTGCTTGCTATGGTTACGCTGTGGTCTGTCACCGTCTTCCTCGCGCAGCTCAAGAAGGGTGGTTGGTACTGGATCACCCTTGTGCCGGCTCTTTTTATGACTATGGTCACGGTGAGTTTTATTTTTGTGGCTCAGAAAGAGGGCCTCGGAAGCATCATCCCCCGCACCTGGGGTTACATCATCTCCGCGGGAATCACCGTGTTCTTACTGGGACTCTTCATCAGTTGGAGGTCTAAAAAACATGCCGAGACAAAAAAATAAATGTAACACAATAAATAAAGAAGTAGTTAGTTATATATCAAAAATACTCTGAAAAAAATGAAAAGAATCATTCTTCTTTCGCTTGCTTTCATAATGGCTGGCAGCGTATTGGCTGGCAACGGCGGTCCCCGCAAGAATTCCCGCACCGAGATGGGTATACATGGCAACGCTCTATATGTTATAGAATATACATATAATATGTATGGCGGCAAAAACGGCGGCCGTCAGCTTGTATGCATCGACAGTATCACTTTCGACAAGCGCGGCAATTTCGCCGACAAAATACGTCGCACCAATGGAGACTACACCTATTTTTCATACTATTTCGATGTCAACGGCTATGCTTTGGGTTGGAACGAGTATAACAAGGCCAACCAGCTTACCGGCCGTACAGCCTATCTCAACGACAAGAACGGTAACCGCATTGCCCGTACCGTCTATATGAAGGAGCGAATGTCGAAAAAGGAGACCAGTAAATATGAGAATAACCGTCTTGTGGAGGAACAGAGCTATGGTGCCGACGGCCAGATGACAGAGCGTCGTGTCTATAAATACGACAATATGGGCAACAACACCGAGCTGGAGTTCTACAACCCGGAAGGAGACTTGATGCAGCGCTACCTCTACAAATACGACAATCGCGGCAATCGCATCGAATGGCGTTTCTATGACGCTGATGAGTTCCTCGTGGCTCTGACCACATATTACTATGACGACCACGATAATGTCATTGAGGTTTCTTCGTTCAACTATGACGAGCACCTTAACTGGAAGCACAGCTATGTCTACGAGTATGACGAGGACGACAACTGGGTCCGCCAGACCATCTTCCGCAACAACTCGCCTTACCAGGTGATTGAACGCGAGATCGCTTTCCCGGCAGACTGATTTTATTTCCCTTTGGGTGTGAACCCTTTTAAATAGTGTAAAAACGAATGCCAACAGTTTTTACTATATTTGGTTTACGTTTCTTATTCTATTCCGATGATCACAAACCAATTCACGTACACATAGAACGTGGCGGATGTGAGGCTAAATTCAATGAGCAACCTATAGAGATGGTCTACAATCACGGATTTAACAACACGAAATATCGCTTATCAAGTCGCTTGTAGAAGAAAATGTAGACGTTATAGTTAACAGATGGACAGAATTCTTCAAGGACAAACTATGACGGAAAAAAAATACATAGCACGTGTTTGGGTGGATGATAAAGCCGTTTTCGCTGAGACAACAGATTGCTTGGTGGCTAGTTACGAATTTAAGATGTTCCCACGTCTGTCCTGTGCATCTAACGAAAAGCGTAAAGATTTCACACTGTCCTATGGAGGTATTCATTGGCCTAAATTGGATGAGGACTTGAGTTTTGAAGGTATGTTCAATCATTCAGGATTATGCGATTTGACTTCATCGGAAGATTCTGTTTGCTATCTCTGTTCATACAATACCGACGACTCTCCGCTTCCCACAGCAGCGGAAGAATAAGAATAATTTATATTAGGCACTATAAAAATAATAGAGAGTTGATTTCAACTCTCTATTATTTTTGCCATACTTTATATATGGCGCATCTCTTTGTTATACTATTATTTTGTTTTCCTTAGTGCGGCTTCGAGCTTTTTGGCTATACGTGCTTCGAGCGGGACTGTGTTGTAGTTTTTCCAGAAGGATTCGTCCGCGTCACCACGGCCGAAAATGTCGGGATATTTATATCTATTACTTTTCTTGATGGTGGATTTGAGGAAGTCGGGTTCCATCTCGCGGAAGTCGGTCAAGGTCCACATTTCGTATTCCTCAAATTCGTCTGCTGTGATGACATCACGAATTTTTTGGTTCACCTTACGACCTACAATCTTCGATTTTTCGGGAGGAAGGATGCCGATTGACGACCCTTTCATACTGAAGGTTAGTGTGTAGCGGTCGCCTATCTTTGCATAGTCGTATTGCTCGTGATGATACGTGTACCAAATTCCTCCAACCAGCCGGTTGAGAGGGTAGAACAGTTTTAATGTGTCGGGGCAAAGGGTGGTTTTGTAGTAGTGAATAAGGGCTTTGTCGTTTTTGTTGATAATCAATGCAGTACTGTCTTTTTCGGTTACTTGGGTGATGAGGTAATAGCTTTCATCATTTCCCTCGTTCATAACAGACAATTTGGAATTTTTATCCATTTTTTTGCCGCCTTTGCCTTTTGTCCATTTGAAGTCTTTAGTTTTTTGCAGGATATCGTGGAAGATATGTTGGTCGGTATATTTTGTCTGTATTTCGCCGACGAAGATGTTCTCTTTGTAGTTGGAGTCTCCTAGAATCTCTTTAAGCATCATTGTATCATAAACCAGCAGTCGGCTTAGGGGGTAGCGTTTGTGGTTGCCGGCAAGGCTGATAGAGTCGTAATTGCTGTAGTCAAATTTGGGCTGGATATACTGGACGTCGTATCCTGGACGCATAACGTCGCTGATGGCCTCGCAAAAAAGCCAGAGGCTGTCGTCGGTCAACCCGTAATGGCGGAAGAAGAAAGTTCCTACCATTGTGTCGCACCAGTAGTTGTCCGGAATTCTCCTAACCACCTCCTCCATAAGTTTGCTAGGCTTGGTATATTCGCTTATAGTTACCGAAGCCAATGTGACGGAGAGTTTTCTCATTGTGACATTCTTCTGTTTGCGAAGTTTGCTGACGGCAATTGTGTCGGTGTGGTAACCGGCGTAATAGAATATTATTTTCTCGTTTGCCTGTGCTTTGGAGAGCTTCATGTTGTACTCTCCGTCGAGGTTAGTCTGTGAACAGGACATTGTGCCGCCAACGCGCAGCAGGACGTAGGGAAGGGGCTCTTTGGTTTTGGCATCGGTTATCTTGCCTTTGAGGACTATGTCCTGTGCCTGCATGGAGAAAACGGTCGCAAGCAATGCTAATAATAAAAAGATTTTCTTATACATAAATAATATATGTTGTTTCATTGTTATTTAGAAGAAAGAAAAACATTATTTTATTTTGCAAAAATAAGAATTTTTTATTGGATACCAAAAAATAATTTGGCAAATTATTTTAGATAGTTATGTTTTTTTTATGAAGCTTCCGAAAAAAAAATCGAATTTTTTTCAAAAAAAATTTGGTGGTTTAGAAAATAGTCGTACTTTTGCAGTGTACTAATCAACTAATACAGTAGTAAATTATTAGTACAATAAATTGAAAAATAGAAAAATAAACAATAATTTAAAAATTTAAAACAATGATTGACATTAAAAATTTCTCATTTGCGTACACCAAAACGCAGGTTTTTGAAAACATCAATCTCCAGTTTCAGAAGGGTGCCATCTATGGCCTTCTTGGTGAAAATGGAGTAGGCAAGACCACTTTATTGAAAGTTATCAGCGGTTTGCTGAAGCCTACAGCCGGTAGCTGCACTGTTGACGATCAGGTCAGTTTCGACCGTCAGCCGTCGTTCCTTCAGAGTATCTTCTTGCTGCCCGACGAGGTGCCACTGCCCGACAGTGCCACACCGCAAAAGTTTTTTGCAGACCTGGCTCCTTTCTATCCCAAGCAGAGCGAAGAGATGTTGCGCCATTTGGCTGATGAGTTGAAGGTGGACATCACCCGCAAGTTCAAGGAGATGAGCTTTGGCCAGCAGAAGAAGTCTCTGCTCGCTTGCGCACTTGCTCTCAATACTGAATACTTGCTACTCGACGAGCCGACCAACGGTTTGGATATTCCGTCGAAGGCCGATTTCCGTCGTATCCTCAGCGAGAGAGCGGGAGAGGAGCAGACTATCATCATCTCGACCCATCAGGTGAAGGATGTTGAGAACCTTATCGACCCCATCATCATTATTTCGAACAACAGTGTGCTGCTCAACGCCTCGGTTGAGGAGATCACCGACAAACTCTATTTTGAGTATGGTGGTCAGCAGCGTGCCGATGCCCTCTACAGCGAGATGATGCCTGGTGGATTCCTTAACGTGATGGTAAACAACAATCTTGGCGAGAGCCAGATAAATATCGAGGGTCTGTTCAACGCTGTGTTGCGCAACCAATCAACAATAAGGACGTTGTTTGTATAATAATAAACGGAAGAAAAAAAGGAAGTAAACTCGCTTCGCTCGTGGAAGTAAAAAAGAAGTTAAGCGCTTCGCGCAGGACAATACAAAAACATTCGTCCATTTTAACTCCTTATTAAACTCCATTTAATAACTTCCAATAAAACGTTAAACCATTAACTTTAAAATAATAAAACAATGAATAAATTCAATTTCAATCGTTTCGGAAAAGTCTTCGTTCGCGACTTCCACAATACATACTCCCTTTTCGGTATGAGTTTGCTCATCATTATGCTTATTCCTCTAATTGTCTGGCTGTTTTCCTTGGCAGTTCGAGATCCTATGGTAGCGGTGTGGAGCCGTCGCAATTTCATACATTTAGCGGTTATCCTTACTGCCGCCATATCGTCAATGAAAATATTCAACAGCTGCAACCTCGTTGGCAAGGGCAACTATTTCGCTATGCTGCCGGCATCGCTCGGTGAGAAATTCAGCAGTATGATGATTTACAGTATGGTGATTTGCCCGTTGGTTGTGTTTGTGGGTGCTGTCGCTGTCGACACCATTCTTGCAACCCTGCCTTTCGGCACCTACAAGGCTTATCTGTGGCAGACTCCTGAATGGATGAATAGTTTAGCTGATGTATCGTTTTCGAATGCTACCACTTTTAAGGGATTTGCGTTGATTGCTATGAAGATTATCACAGTCGCCGCTCTCTTTATGTTGGCCAACACTATCTTTAAGAAGAACAAATTCATCAAAACCATACTGTGGCTCGCGCTTATCGGTTTCGTTCTGATTCTCATAATAGCTCCCATTATGAATCATATCAACTGGGACGAACACTGGGATTGGTTTGTTAAAATAGGCGAGTGGCTGAAGATTAAGTCAAAAGAGCAGTTGCTGCGTATCTTTTACTGGAGCCAGATGGCGCTCTGTGCCGTGTTGACGTTCATCTTCTCGTTCATCACCTATCGCCGTCTTAAGAGAATGCAGTATTAATAATTGACGAAAATGAAGACTAAAACGAAAACCAAAACGAAAATGAAAAGAGGGCGGTAGCCGGTTTTGATTTTCGTTATCGTCTTCGTTTAAAAAACAACAACTATGGACTTTAAGAAACAAAAACCAATATATCAGCAGATTGCCGACACATTGTGCGAGCGCATTGTGGGTGGCGAGTGGAAGGCTGAGGAGCGCATACCGAGTGTGCGCGACATCGCCATCCAGCTGGGCGTCAACCCCAATACGGTGATGCGCACCTTTGAATATCTGCAAGGCGCCGAGATCATTTACAACAAGCGAGGAGTGGGCTATTTTGTGTCGGCCGACGCCTCTGACAAGATTCTTGCCCTTCACCGCAAAGAGTTTTTGGAGGAGGATCTGCCAGCCTTCTTGCAGAAAATTAAGATGTTGGGTCTGACGTTGGAAGATATTGCCAAGATGGGTTGAAATATTATTTTAGTTAAGCTGTAAGTTTTCAACCTTCTGAAACGATTAATAGAAAAAGTAAGTAAAAATGGACAATACATCACTCCGCAGATGCACAGACGCCCGATACTATTGTCCTGTCAGCAACGCTGGCTTAACTCCCAGTGCGAAGCACATAACTTCCTTTTTAACTCTATTTTCTAATTCCAAAATTAATAGACAAAGTATCAAATAACACAATGGATCACAAAATAATCAAAATCATTGTCATTATCGCTTTTCTCATCAGCGGTTTTGTATCGAGTGCGCAGAATCAAATCAAAGGCTCTTTGACCGACGCCAAAAGCGGCGACCCTCTCATGTATGTCAACTGTGTGCTGCTCCAGGCAAGTGACAGCGCGTTCGCCTATGGTACCACCACCGACGATCAGGGCCGCTTTGTGTTCAAGCAGGTTGTTGATGGCAACTATTTAATGCGTGTAAGCTATGTTGGCTATCAGACCTATTGGCGGAGTGTCGCCGTCAAAGGCAACGCCGATCTTGGCAGAATCAGTCTTGACAAGTCGACGACTGTGCTCAGCGCCGTCACGGTCACGGCGCAGAAACCTCTCTATGCGGTCGACGGCGAGAAGAATATGTATAACACCACAGAGGACCCGAGCATACAGAACGGCACAGCCAGCGACGCGCTTCAGAACGCCCCTGGCGTTGAGGTCGACGCCGAGGGAAATATCACCCTGCGAGGTGTAAGCAGTGTGGAGATATGGATTAACGACCGCCCGTCGCACATGAACGAGGAGGCTTTGAAACAGTACATAAAAACGATGCCCGCCAACGCCATTGACCGCATCGAGGTCATCACCAACCCATCGGCGCGATACAGTAGCAATGGTGGCGTCATCAACATCGTCACCAACAAAGTAATCAAGCGCAACGACCTGCTCTGCATCGGCCTCAAAGGATCCACCACACCGGCTATCGCTCCGTGGCTCAGCTATGTGTGGGCCAACGAGAAAATAGATATCAACATCTATCTCGCTGCAAACTACAGCTTGCAGGAAGCCAGGAATCATGTCAAATCCACCCTTCTTGACGATAACAGCGACACAAGTCGCTATCAGGAATATAACACTCAGAACCGTATGCCCTATTGGGGCGGATACGCCGGCCTCAACTTCAACTGGCGTATCGACAGTATGACCACATTGGCAACCTGGGCTGGAGCCTATCCCTACTGGGACCGCAACACTTTCTACAGCGACTACACTTACTACGAGTACAGTGGTGCCACACGTACCGACCTCGGCTACCTCGACACTACCCGCAATAACGGCTTCAGCCACGGTGCCTATGCTGGCGCATGGTACGAACATCGTTTCGACAACATGGGCCGCAAGATCAGCGCCACCTTCAACGGCAACTACTGGGCCAACAGTGGCTATTCCGACGACGCACGTTATTATCGTTCCGCTACGATGTCCGATTTCAAGCGCCATCTGGAGGGTGATATGTGGAGCGGCAGTGGACAACTGGGCGTCAACTACACCCATCCCCTTAAGCATGACATCACTTTAGAGGCTGGTGGCGAGTTCGGTATGAGCCATGACTATGACAATGAGGTGCTTGATAGCCTACTGCCGTCGGGCGGTTGGAACAATATGCCTTACCGCTCTTATATGTCGCAGGAGTTGACTATCGAACCCAATTTATATTTGACCGCGCAGAAACGTTGGGGAGGATTCACCGCCAAGGTCGGCTTGCGATATAACAATAACTTCAAGCATGGAGTGATTGAACACCATTCCCTTGGTGACCAGGCTCGCATCGACACGTTGTTTTCTGGCTTGGTGCCGAGCATCCACTTGAGTTACCAGACCAAGAACTTCGAGAGCTACAGTCTTAGCTATACGCGCCGTTACTCACACGATGGCAATTTCGCCAGCTATACGCTTTTCAGGATATATGAAGACTACAGCTTCAGCACTGGTAACCCCAATCTGCTAATGAGCTACACACACAACCTTGAGGCTGCATTCAACAAGTACATCATGAAGTTTGGAAACGTTGGAATCAACGCCTATTTCCGCGCAAACACCGACGAGATAGACTATATGACCGCCGCCGCATACGACCCCGTTATTGGTCCCTATATAGTCAATTGTAGCTACCCTGTAAATATCGGCTCTAGCCATACCGAGGGTCTCGACGCAAACATCACCTACCGTCCGACAGGTTTCCTTAATGTGCGTTTCAACGCCTCGCTTTTCAACTACGCATACAACTACAACGACTTCAGCGACAGCAAGGTCAGCTACAGCTTCCGCCTCAACCTGTGGGCAAAGTTGTGGAACAAGCTGGAAGTCTTCGCCAACGGCAGCTACAGTTCGCCGCAACTGGGCCTTTACAGCCTCACCAACGCCAAGAAGCGCTTTGACTTTGGCTTCAGCAGTGATTTCTTCGACCGCAAGATGAGTGTCTATCTGAATGTCAGCGATATCTTCGGCTGGTCGGAATGGGGGAACAAGATAACCGCGCCTCAGTACCAGACTGACAAAAGCCATCAGTACAAGACCACCTATGTCGGTCTCGGTCTCACATGGCGTATCGGCAAGATGGAACTCGAGAGCAAGGCAAGACAAGGAGCCTCCGACTCCCCAATGGGCAAATCCTAACCCTTCAAACCTTTCAACCATTAATAGTAATTGAGTTTTTGTATATATGGGAGCACTCTCGCACAGGGAGTGCTTTTTTTTGACAGTGGTACAATAAAACAACAAAACCTTTGTTATTGCCCGTGATGAGAACGATTCGCCACATAGCGCCATACATATTGCTGGCGGCATATATGCCGCTGCTTGTGGCTTTGTCGTTCCACACGCACGAGGAGTCGCATTCGGCTGCGTCGGAATGTGCTGAGTGCGCACACCACCTGCACCATCGCGCCCATCTCTCTGAAGCGGCGGCAATGGCTCACGACTGTGTCTATTGCCAGTTGGTGTCGACGTCGTATTATGGATCCGGGCAGACTGCTATTGTTCAAAACAACGAGTTGTCGGCACGTCTTCAGATGCCGTCCGAATGCCAGTACAAGGGTACGGAACTCCTGCTGGCAAACCCCAGAGCTCCACCTCTGCAGTAATCTTTTGTTTCTTTAGTTATGACTGCACCTCCTTGTGGTCAGTCAATTTGTATTGCACAATGTTTCCGACTTCTCGAAAACATCTGCTGTTATGTATATTTACACCATATCATCATATCATCATATCAACATAAAAAATGAAAAAACACATTCTCATAATACTGTTAATATTCCCGATGGCCTTGTTCGCCCAAAAGGCCACCGACGCCAACCTGCTTGGGCATGTTATCAATTCCAAAACCGGCGAGCATGTGCCCTATGTAAGTGTCTTCATCGAGGGAACCGCCATAGGCACCACCACCGACGAGAGCGGCCATTTCCATCTGTCCAATTGCCCTGAGGGAACTTTCAATGTCATTGTGCGGGGCTTGGGTTACAAGACCGTCTCTCAGAGTGTCCTTTTCGAGCGCGACAAGACTCTTGAAATCGATTTCCGTATCACGCCTGACGCCATAGCGCTCAACCAAGTGGTTGTGACGGCTACCCAGCATGCTGTGAGCCGTATGGAGTCGCCTTCTGTTGTTAGTGTTGTCGACAGCAAACAGATGCAGAGTGTCAGCGCCGTCAACCTTGGAGAGGGATTGCGGATGCAGACCGGAGTCTGCGTCGAGAACTCATGCCAGAACTGCGGAGCCTTCAATGTGCGCCTCAACGGACTCGACGGAGCATACTCACAAATCCTT
>JAEEGL014180454.1_pt1 | contig 45712 bp, 41 predicted proteins | sample 9134231 | NCBI WGS metagenome assembly JAEEGL01 (sample SAMN16246548, study PRJNA631951) | gut metagenome | biome: gut microbiome; feature: rumen; material: fiber-attached | host: Bos | place: Iran: Karaj | collected 2018-10 | reverse complement strand
ATGCCTCTAATTTTAGATGCATAAGATTGTGGATCGAATCCATAATTCTTAGCATAAGATATATGGCTTCTTATTTCTTTTATAATATTTTTCTTATCGTCATCAAGGTTGTATGCTTTAACTAATCTTGTAACAATCTTTGTTGAATCTTCATCATCATAAATTGAAAAGTTCTTTGTATATACACCAAGTGCTTCAATATCTTGACGTAATACCTTTGTACAGAACGAGTGGAATGTAGATATTTGCGCACCACGAATACCAGTTACATTTTCTATTCTATCTTGCATTTCTTTAGCAGCTTTATTTGTAAATGTAATAGCTAAAATGCTATATGGAGATACTCCCTTTTCAATTAGGTTAGCAATACGGTATGTCAAGACTCTTGTCTTGCCAGAACCAGCCCCTGCCAATACTAATACAGGGCCCTCAAGCGCATATACTGGTTTTAATTGCTGTTCATTTAATAAAGATTCGTAATCCATGGGATTATTATATCATAGATATAAGGATTTGAAATATTAAAATAATTATCTTAATGAGAAAATATTTAATTAATAAATGTATAGCCTAATGTCTCTTCAAAATTATATGGCATTGGGAGTATGCAATCAAGAGCAGCGCTAAGCATTTTACCCATACTTTCTAAATCAATGCTTTGTACAGCTCTTTGATCGTAATAATACACAAGATTCGTCATATACGCGTTGTTAATGCGAATACTGCCTGGAAGCGTTCTAGAAAGATACTCATATTCGGTGCTAAATCTAAATTCATAAGCATACATAACAGTGTCTGGGTACACATACTGCATTGTTAGATCATCCAACATTGTTACATTTAAAACCTCATACGCCTTGCCCCATTTTTCTTCCAAATCTATCTTTATATGTATAGTCATCGCATCGGTCAGATTATTATCCATAATACATAATTTACCATTTTCCATAGTACCTGTTGTATTAAAGAATCTATTATCATTAATATTAATCGTTCCCGAAGTCGATAAATAATTTCTAGACACTTCTTCAGCTGTTAGGATTTTTGCATAGAAACGTTGATCTTTATTTGGCTTATACGATGTTATCGCTCCGCCTGTAAGACTTGAGTTATCATACCATCCAGCGAAGAATTTGCCTTTTGCACTATTACAATCTTTAAAGAATGAAGAATTTGATGGCATCGTTCTTTTAGAACTAGATTCGCTTTCTTCTGAAGATGATATTAATTGGCTGTTATAATAGTAAGATGTTGTAACTTGTGATACTTGCTCAACTTTTGATGTACTTCCTGCATTATTTGAATATACATTACTATTATCATTAAAACTATTTAAAGAAACGGGCAATACAATTGACATAATCAATATTATAGAAACCGTTACAATTAAACTAATAAATAATGGCTTATCGTTTTTAATTTTATTAAAAAAATCTTTTGCCTTTGATTTTTTCTTATTTACAACCTTTGGTTGTTTATGAGTATATAGTTCTTGAATCTCGTCTTCAGGAAGTTCAATTTCATAAAAATGTGTATTCCAAACCTTGCGACCGCATTCTGGACAAATTACATATTCTTCAGCATCTGAATATGTAACAAAGCTACCACATCCTTTACAAGCTCTTCTATATCTCATATAACCCTAATAATACTAAATGCACAAACCTTTGTACTTTCCTCATTTTTATTAAGAATAAAAAATAATGATGGGAATAGTCAAACAAATGACATACATAATATAAACTACTATGTATATCTTTTGTAAAACAAGATAATTTAATAACTCATTTCTCGTATTTTGGCTTAACTCTTTGCTCTAGCATTAAAGAGAATGCTGTTTGATGATCCTTTCTCTTACCATTATTTAAAGTAGCCATTAAATCCATGTCTTCTTTTGATAGATTAAAATCAAAGATAGATATATTTTCTATAATATGCTTTTCTGAACTAGATCCTGGAATGACGATAAAGCCCATTTGTGTATGCCACTTTGTAACAATTTGACCTGGAGTTTTATTGTACTTCTTTGCTAGTGTTTGAACTTGATTACTATTTAATAACTCAAGAGTTCTTCCTCTACCACAAAGAGGAGCCCAAGACATTAATTTAATGTCTTTAGCAGCAAGAGTTTCTCTTAACTTTTCTTGCGGGAAGAATGGATGGCATTCTACTTGGTTAACTTGAGGTAGAATAACAAATTCTTTTAATAGTGCTTCCATATATCTTCCTTCAAAGTTAGAAACACCTATACTTCTAACAATACCCTTTTTATATGCATCTAGAATTAATCTATATACTTCTCTCCACTTTGGAGTTGGTCTATGAACAAATAGTAAATCTATATAATCTACACCTAATCTATCTAATGTATTTTGAACTGCGTTTGGGTTGTTATATTCAGAAGCCCAAATCTTTGTAGAGATAAATAAATCTTCTCTTTTAACACCACTATCTTTAATAGCTCTACCTACTGCTTTTTCATTTCCATAGATATTAGCGGTATCTAACATTTTATATCCATTTTTAAGCGCGATAAGAACACTATTATATGCATCGTTTGGTTCTAATCTGAATGTGCCTAAACCTACATTTGGCATTTTTATGCCATTGTTTAAAATTAGTTCTTCCATAGTTAACTCCTTTTTGTTTATAACAATTCAATTCTAACACGCGCGCATACTATTAAACAATATTGATTGCATTTTGCTATAAAAATACTAGTGTTTTATTCCCTCGTGGCCCGCTATTAGGGTCTCATGCGCACTATTGGTTGATATATAAAAACCATTTTGCTTTGAGGCTAGTCTTTAAGCAGTAGAGTACTATATACTCTATTTTTAATAGTTACATACAACAGGAAATGTTTATCTCTCAAAAGGCATAAATCTTTTGACTATCCGAGAATAACAATACTTTCTATTCAAACGCATCCTTTTGCTCGACAATTCTTATATTATTTAATCCTTGATTATTAATAGTAGTTTCTATAACATCCTTGCTATAGTTGTCGCCATTACAAACAATAATTCTTTTAATCATACCGTTTTTCAATTCTTGAGAAATATCCATAATATATGAGTTGCCTTTCTTTATCGCTTTTCCATCATACAAATACATTCTATTTCTTTTGCCAAATGTGCGCTTCTTTTCTGGCTCTTCCTTAAATAGAGCTCTTATTTCTTTTTGATAACCCCATTTCGCACCGTCTTTTACAGCTCCTACCAAAACAGATTCCATAATTTTAATTAGATCTCCGCAAACGTGCTTACTACTTAACAAGAACTCATCAACATCATCATTTAATATAATATTTGCTAATTTATCAAACTCGTCTGTCGTGCGATAATCATATAGAACTTCTCTTAAAACAAAATCGTAATATTTTTGAACCATATCATCTAGTTTTTGTCCATCAAATTCAATTACACAGCCCTCTTTATAATTACACATTTCAAAGCGACTACACAATTCGCACTCAGATGGAATACAGTTAGCATTGTTGCATTTCGAATACTTTTCCCACATATCTTGATTATTACTTTCTAGAGAAAAAGACATTGAATAAAAAGGAACATCTAAACCTTCGACAAACGAAGAAATAACATCTTTCGCATTTATTTGTTTACAAAGTTGCTCTACCTTTGGAAGATTTGAATTGTACATTGACATTAACGTATATAACATCCCGTAAAAACGGTCAGAAGGATCATCCATATAATTTAAATCATTTAATTTCAAAGTTTTCTTCTTTAGAATTTGTAAAATATTTTTTGTTTTTGTATAGTGATACAAATTTGATATATCTATTCCATCTCTCATAAAATAACCTCAAGAATATTATGCTTAACACTATATTAATTAGTGTAAGATTACTAATTTACTCGCTAGCGATGCTCACTCGTCAAACTTTTTATTAATCCATTCTATCCATTTCATTACCGTTTGTGCTCGTCTATTATACATTTTGAAACTATTAAGCTCTATATTTTCTTTCATTACATCAATTATGTCTTCTTTTGGCATTTTAAATCCAAGAAATTTTTCAGTAAAAAATACTGTTCCAAAAATCTTATCTGAAATAATCAATCTTGCAAGTTCAATCTCCTGCTTTTTAATCGGCCACTGGCGCATTTCTAATGCTTCATTTGTAAATGTCACTTTTATATAATTATGAACCATATTTATCCCTATCCTAAATGCGCTCTTTTTCTATCCATTTCTGCTTCATAATTATAGCCGTTTGATATATACTCTAATGCTCTACTTGTTATAGGATGTGAAAATTGATAGTGAGCCTGATATTTTTTAAACACTTCACTTAATGAAAATTCAAGTGTACCATCATTAATACTTCTAAATCCTCTTCTATTATTATATCCAGCAGAAAAGCAACTCGATACCTCAAATTTATCTTCATAATCTTCTTTAGCCAAAGATTCTAGAATATCGGCTACCTCTTTTATCGGCCAAACATCATCATTAATCTGCTTTGGACAAGCTGCTAAAGTATTAATAATAGCACGTTTTAACAAAATTCTTGTATCCTTGTTCTTTGCGGTTGACAAAACACCATCTACCCAAAATTTAATATTGCTTCTATTTTGTGTTATATATTCTTTTGGTATATAACAACCTGCTCCAAACGAGAATTCCGCTTCAAATAATATTTTTTGTCCCATACTTCCAGAAGGCAATGTTTTTCTTTGTTCATACAAATTCGCCAAAATGTTCCCAAGTTCTTCTGGATGATCCCAAAAATATTTTTTTATTCCTATCGGATAGTCTTCTATTCCACTTTTTAAAACCGGAAGCAATTTAAATTCACATAGAGACAATTCATCCGTGAAATATTTTTGATCCAGTTTTTTTACAAAATCCTGAATATAATAAGCCTCACGATTTATTTCATTTAATTTTGATTGATTTTCAACAAGATTTGAAATGGCATTAAGCAACTTCAAACTATGCTCATAATCAATTTCAACAAAATATGAACATGCCCCAAGTAATTTTTCAGGTGCAAAATCAATAAACTTTCCAAATAGATATTCAAAGTCAGCGTCATTTGTTTTATCAAAATATTGATTTTCCCAATACTCTTTTTCTTTAGATTTACCGTCAATCCACGTATATATTTTCTTAGAATAAGGCAAATTTTGTATAACAATGCTGTTACATTCATACTCTTTTAGGACTCTATCTATTTCCAACTCATTCATACATTGCATATAGATTCTAATTCCATTCATGACCTTATTTTCAACTAATATCTTAAAATCTCTATTGTGATCGTCTGATGTTTCATATAATAACGGCCATATTAACGAACTATTATCCAAACTATCTTTTGCTATTTTCTCAATAATAGGTTGGCCATATATATCAATTAACTCTTTTAAAATTCGTTTTTTATCCCCTACGCGTAACTCATTTGTTCTTTCATACCAATCATCATCATCTAAAGATGGGGGATCTAACAAAGGGTAACTATCATCAATAAGCATATATTTTCTATAGATATAATCATCTATAGGCTTTATTGCCTTTAAAAACTCATCAAACACTGGCAAATATTTATTTAAATAATTCCAATTATTATATTGCAGAATGTGTTCACGAGTTCTCATCACTTCACGATATGCCTTTGCTTTTACTTCATCGTTTTCGTTAATTAATTTACCTTCTATCATAAGCAATTGGCGGTTAGTATCTTCAAATGGGACTTCATGAATATTTTGAAGTAAATTTTTCAATGTTTGAAGCAATTTATTTGCATCATTTTCATTTTCAACTAACCAATTAAAAGCTCTGCTTTTTAAATCAAATATCTCTGTATATGTAACTGCGATTTTTATATCAACACTATTCTTATATGAATGAGACTCGAAACTACTAATTGTGTTGTTACCATTTTTGTATAACATATCTATAATTTTAAATGTTTTATTATAATCTTTATTTTCTATATATCTAAACAATAGTTCCGTCTTTCTAAATACCGGCATAGCAACCAATCCAGCCATCGTAGCAATAGGAGAAAAATACTTTACGACTTCATCCGCAACAATTTGAGCATCACACAAATAATATAAATCTAAAAGCGCTTCAAGTCCTAATAATGCATATTTATCATTGCTTAATACATTATCTAATGCACTTAAAACATAACTAATATGTTTGCCATTCATCATGAAACCTGAAGTAGTAGTATTTATGAACTTTAAAAAATTCTCTTTATCATTTTTAATAGAATTACACAAAAACTTTATATATGAATTAGGAGACAATTCACTTAGTTTTTTGAAATGATGCGAATTTGTTAATTCTAATCTATAATTACCATAAAAATTATTAAATATCTTATCCAAGAACGAATCGAAATGTATTTGATAATTCTTGTTTTTTTCGCTTAAAATTATAAAGCCATCAAGTACATTATTAATTAATCGGTCGCTCCATTTATATGAGCAATCATTAATTATACATTTGTTTTTCCTCATATTATGCTTTTTGTTACTGCTTGATAATGCTAACTCCATTTGCTGCTCAATTCTTTTTAATTTTAATGAAAACATATCTATTTGTAAAAAATCAAAACTCTCTTTTCTTGCATTTATTTTATAAATATTGTCATATTTCATAATTGGAGACTGATTATTTTCAGACCATATATTTAATTTTTCCGTATATGCATCTATATCGTCTCCTACTACAGCTTTAAGGAACTCTAAATCACCAGTATTATCCATATTTATTTCTCCCATAAGCAATAAAGGGATTAGTTCGTTTTTATTTAAACTTTTGCTCCATTGTGGAACCTTTATTGATGGAATTTTTGCCAATAGTCTTCTTAATACAAGAACATTGTAATCAACGATAAAAGAAATTCTTGATGATTCGGTTTCAGTATAACCTAATTTAACTACTTCTTTTACGAAGCCATTTTGCTGAACCATATTTAATTTAACATCAACATCAAACAACGTATCAAAAAATATATAGGTGTTATTCATTGCAATTGCGAATCTATCATCTAAACAATTAAAATTTACTAATACTATTTTGTTTTTACAAAACGCATTAACATAATTCATAGCTGATTGGCTATTTACCACAATAGATCTATGTATTAATTCTTTGTTAGACGAAGTCATTATTGATGAGACACAAAATGCGTACGCAAAGTCCCTTCCATAATGTTCTGCAGAAATTGTAAAAATTTTATTATCAGTAGATTCCTGCAAATCTTGTAGTATTTTTTTTGAATTGCTTTCATTTCCAACAATGAACAATTCGTTGCTAAGATTTGGCTTAGTTGCTTTTGATATACGTTCCCATTCCTCTGATACTAAATTAATATCAAAATCATCTATTTTTTCTCCATATTCTTTTAAAAACCAAATAGAAATATTAACATGTTCTTCCATCCAGTTCGTAATATCTATTGCATCAAGAATCAAAACGCTTTTAAAAACTTTTTCTTTATTATAATATTTGCATTTCTCTTCCTTTATCTTGCTATCTAAAATTCCAGTAGTTACCGCAATATATGTATATTTTTCTTTTTCTTTTATAGTAATATCATTTTTCCTTGTTTGATAATCAGAATCTATTTTATTTAAAGACTTGTAGAGAGTTGTTTTGGCACCAATTTCAAAATATAGATCTCCCAGCGGCAGAAAACGATGCAATGTCTTATTGCCATTAACAACGCCATCAGGCCCAGGGACGAACACATCATCGTTAGCCGGGAATCGTGTATATGCACCGCAATCTATTGTTTCTCTAATTAATCGTTTAATCAGTTCGGGGATAATAGTTTCCGATAACTTCTTTTCTTTTTTTATTAATTCTAAAAAATGTTCTGCAGAAATAATCATCGCTATGCTCCTACTTAAACTTTCTCGTATATTTGCAATTGTTTATGGAATAGTTCTCGCAACCATAAAAATCACCATATATTCCATGACGCTTAACCAATTTCGCTCCACATATAGGACAATGTTCTTTATCAACAAAAGATAAAACATCAACTTTTTGCTTAATAGAAATAACCGCATCCAGTTTGCATACTTTAGACTTTTTTCTTAGTGCAAATTTATATTTTATAATAGATATAATTACAATTATTGCAACAAGGAATAAACCCGCCAAAAGATAAACCCACCACTGGAAACTGAACAAAATTCCTATCCATTTTGCAATTATTATTAATAAGTATGCTAACCCTAAGAATACAATAAATCTTATACTCCAATGCACATCACTCATTATATCAGAATCGTAAAATCCAAGTGCATCAAATATTAAACCTACAATTCCAAACGCTATAGAAAATGATATAAGCCCAATTAAAGCAATAAGGATTGAATCTAAATCTGAATTCCCAGTGATTTCAATATAATTAGAAATTATATCTAATAACTCACGCATATTTTCTCCTACTTATTGCATATACAAAAATGATTTATATCAAAGATTGACTATACGTAAAACATATAAAACCTAATTCGTAGTATAAAATAGTTTTAGTTAATAATCTACTTATCAAGTAATTATATTATACCTATACAAGAACATCAATACTTAATCGCAATATTAGTTAATAATTATAATTTATTATACTTTGTTGACTTTCCTTTAGCTTTTTCTACCGGATACTTTTTAGCAGTAATTGCTAACTTCCATTCAATAATCTCTTTAATATCAAAATTTAACTTATTGCTCATTTGAATACAATAATTAAATACATCTGCTAATTCTTCTTTAACTTCATTAATATCATAATGCTCTTCATCCCATTGAAAGCATTCTAACAACTCGTTGGCTTCAATTGATATTGACTTAGCCAAATTTGCTGGAGAATGGAATTGATCCCAGTCTCTTTCCTTATTAAACTGATCTATTTCTTGTTTTAATATTTCTAAACTATCCATATACATCTACCCGATTATTCTCTTAATATAGTTTGCTAATGGTTTATCTTCGCAATAAATATAGCAACCCTTTTGCCCTCTAGTTAATAACGTCTTATACGTGTTTTTAATTAATTGTGTTGCCAAAGCTTCACCGCATGATTTAATGCCAGACGTTTTATCGTCTTTAGATATTTGAGTTTTATCAATTATTACTCTATGTAACGCTTCATCGTATCTTAAATCTTTCCCTATAATTACTCCTATATAATCAAACTCTAAACCTTGTGCTGTATGTATGCACCCCACTTCTTCAAAAGAACTTGGATTTATGGCCCAAATCTTATCGCCCTCTAGGTTCCATTTTGCTTTAAAGCCATTCTCCAAATATATATCATAGTCGTCTCGATGATTCTTAACATTCCAATCATAACAATACCCGGCAACCATTCTAGCCTTATTATTAATCTTGTTTATCTCTCTTAAATCATCTCTCATTTGATTTGGATCCTCATACACTTTAATATCAAAATTCATTTCACTTAAATCCAAATCTACATATTCTCCTATTTGTAAAAGGTTGTTTACAAACTGGATATATTCATCACTTCCATTACATCTAAACTGCGAATACAATTTTGTTTCTTCGTTCTTAATTACTCTACTACCCAATTCGTTAGCCCACTTTGTTATCTCTTTTACAGAGCCGATATCTTTTGATGTAATTTTTTGATTCTCATCAATTAAGAAGATTGATAGCAATGACGCATTTATACACTCTTTTACTTGATTCTCTCCATTAAAATCGCCATACATTTGCTTAACTAATCTATGTGCTTCATCTACAATCAGACAATCATAGAAATTAACAGGAGCATTGCATAAGCCAAATGGAGAACGGAACAATTGCTTAATATTAACTTCTTTCTTTAAATCTGAATTAGTAAGTAGCTTTAAATAGGCTTCTCTTGGAGCACTATTTTTTGTAACATAACTTGCATTTAGCCCTTTAGCTCCACCATATTTTAATGTTGTAAACTCTTTTAGTAAATTTACTGCTAATACTGATTTTCCTGTTCCTGGGCCACCTTCAATAATAATTGTTCTCTTTTTTAAATCTTTTAAGCATTGCTTCATCGTTTTTATGCACATATCATAAACAACTGCTTGTTCATCTATAAGCATAAATTCTTTATTTCCTTTCATCAAAGAAACAAGACAATCTTGCAACGCTTTTGAAGGCTTTATACGGCCATTATCGATTTTATATAGCAATTTATCATCAGTAGATTTCTTATAAATATATTTTTTAATAAAATCTCTTAATTCTAAAACTTGATTCTTAATGAAGAATGGTGCTTCCATATACCAAGTTTCAAATATTTTATCATTCAATTCGTTTATATATTGCTTATCATAATTATGCAAATAAGCGCATGGAATAATATCTATATCCTCATCTTGGACACATTCAGATGAATTGCGAATAAATACTGAATAAGAATATGCTTGATATGATGGATGAGAAACCATTCTTATAGCGCCACCAGTATAAGCTTTGACGCTATGAAGCATTTCGTCGTCAACTTTTTCTGCTTTCTCCCATTGTTTTAATTCGATAACAATAACATTGTTTTTATTATTCTTATCGGCGCCACTAATAATAAAATCAACTCTCTTTGATGTTCTAGGGATTTGATATTCAATTGCAACTTCAGAATCATTTGGGATTTCTTTATCATCCAAAACGTTTCTCATAAATATCAACGAGTTTTGCCATGCGTGATATTCAGAATCACTTCCTCCTGGCAAATGCGCTTCATAAATCTTATCTCTAATCTTATCTGAGATAACATTTAGAATAACATCATTATTAAACTCTTCTTTTGTTGCGTTATAAATTATCATTAAACTCCCCTTTATTTGTGACTCGTAGATATTCAATCATCTTGATACTATTCTTAATAAATCGTTAACCATTTTTAATTCTTCAACATAAATAGCGTAGTTATTTTTATATAAGTTAAATATTTCTTGATCTAATTGACTATATCCAGATAGCCCCTTCCCTGTATCTAAATATCTAATATTCTCATATTTCATTAATACGCCTTCTATATTTCTATATGTAGGCTCATCATGCTCTCCGATTTGACGTAACAATTCAGACAATCGAGTGCATTCTTTTTTAGGATCTAGCCCTTTGTCTTTTATCTTAAAATAACTATTTATCAACAATATTGTTTCCCATCTATGCCATTTTGGTTGTCTCATTGCTTTCCTCCTATTGTCTACAATAATTCAATTATATCTAATTCTTGTATTTCTGTCTTACAAGACAAACTTAATCTTAACGAATAGGATATATCTTCATCGCTCATACCTATTGCTTTTAAAACTCTTGATGGCTTAGACACGCTACAAGCACTACCAGTAGATGCTGCAATATAAGGAGCTATTTTCTTTAACAAAACCATATTATTAATCCCCTGAATCTTGCAGTTAACAAGTCCCGGTATCTTATCAAAGTTCTCGTTATTTATAGACAATCTATTGCCGAAAACTTTCTGCAATTTACTTATCAACACATTTTCCAGCTCAAGTAAATGTTTATTCGATGAATCCAAATTGCTAGCAGATAGTTCAACTGCCTTTCCAAAGCCTACTATTAATTCGTTTGATAACGTACCTCCTCGATATCCTTCCTCTTGTTCCCCACCATGTAGCAAAGGGACCATATCAAGTTTACAACCATTCTCTTTTCGAATGATTAATGTGCCTATTCCTTTAGGCCCATAAATCTTATGTGCAGTAAATGTTAAAAACTTTAAAGCTTTATACTGGTTCAAATTAATTCTAACTTTTCCTATTGCTTGAGTAGCATCAGAATGGAATACAACTCCAGCATTACTACATATTTGATCTATCGCATTAATGTCTTGAATTGTACCTATTTCATTATTAACCCAAATTATTGAGACAAACAACGTATCGTCATTGATGCTTTCTTTTAATACATCTAGTTTGATTTTCCCTGTATTATCAACAGGAATCCTAATTACATTATAGCCTAGCGTTTCCATGTATGCGCACGTCGATTCGATTGAAGAATGTTCGATTGCTGAAATAATAATTGTCTTCCTTTCTGGATGAGCCATCGCATATCCCTTTATAAACAAATTGTTTGATTCTGTAGCTCCACTCGTAAAAACCACTTCCTCACTTTCACAGCCAATGCTTGACGCAATTATACCTCTAGCATTTGCGATGCGATCTTTTGCTCGTTCTGAAACGTCATAAAATTTTGATTCAGAATTGCCATACGAATCTTCCATACTAGCAATCATCTCGGCCAATACTTCTTTATCTATTTGTGTTGTTGCTGCATTATCTAAATATAACATCTATCTACTTCCTATTTAACAATTGCAATAAAAATCTATCTTTATTTCTTGCCAATCTGAAATCGGAATTTAATTCTTTTATTCCTCTTTCTAAATGAGCATTCGTTAATACTGGGAAGAACTCTTCATCAGTTATTTGCCTTCCCAAGTTCTTTGCCATTAACGCTTTATAAACGGTCTCATCATTACCAAAAATTGTAAAACGATTATATTCTGCTCCGTTTTGTTCATGCGCATTAAATCCTTTTGGTTCGCCTTTAACAATTCTTGGATCCCCTTCCATATTTACAGAGTAAGCTATTGCCAATCTAATAATTGCAGCTTTCGTTGATACTTGCAAAGATTCTTGTAATTTATTCAACATAACTTCTACATCTACATTTGTTTTAAATCTTACTATCATACTATGCCTCTACCGAAAAATACTTTTCAGATACTGTTGTCGTTTTTGTTTTATCGTTATAATTCAACAAATAAGTACGTGCTATTCTATCATTAACAGCCATTAAATTATCCCCGACAAATTCCGAGTCAGTAGACAATACCGCAACTTGTTGGCTTATAGTACTTACTATATTCTTTATAAAGCTAATTCTGTTTTCTTTATCTAGTCTTGCTAATGGAGTATCAAACACGAACATTTCTCTTCTATTAGACACTTTAAACATTGCCCAAATTAATGAACTGACTAGCAACTGCATCTCTCCCGCTGATAAAATCTTAGGAGATATTTCAATGCCAGCCCCATTAATAATTGATATGCTAAAATCTTCATTAATAATGATTTGTTGTATGTAATTCTGCTTGGCAACAGTTTTGTTAAATACATCTAATGCAGCTGAAGCAACCTTGACTTTATTCTTAACTATTATATAGTTATTTAGTTTATCGAAGGCCCTAATAGCATCGTTTGCAACAATATAACTGTTATTGTCTCCTCTTGATTTCTTCATCTCTGCAGTAATCTTCTCGTAAACTTCATAATTGATGTTCAATTCTTTTACTAAAGCATTATTGTCTTCAATAATTTTTGACAACACTTCCTCGTTATTTGCAATAGAAAGATCAATAGAACTAATTTCATTAAGAATCTTATCTATTTTTTCGATTTGGCTGTTATTTACAATAGAGTTTTTCATTAATTTGTATTCATCTAATTTATCTGTTTTATTAGACAATATCTTTTGAACATCTTTCGCCTTCTTTTTTACTTCAGACAAATGTGAACTTATCGCACTAATGTTTTCTTCATCAAGGCCATATATTACCTCAACTTTTTTAATTGATTTTTCTAATTCGCGTTTTATATTTGTTAGATCTTTCTTTAAAAATTCTGATATTTCATCTATATACGTTAAATATTTATTTGACTGCTCTTTCTTTGCATACATTACAACTTTATTGATCGAATCTGCACATAAATACAATGGCAAATCGGCTTCAATAAATTCTTTTATGGTTTTATTGTATTTATCTTTCTCTGATTCAAAATTCGCAATCTTTGCATTTAATTCCCTAAACTGATCTTTAGTTAATCCGCCTAATCTTATAAAATCGTTTATTAAAGATTTCTTCTTTATTTCCAATCCATTAATTATCTCTTTAATTGTTTTAATGTCATTCTCATTATTTTTAATACGGCTCTTTAACCCGTTTATAGTATTTAGAACTCTAACATTATCCATCATATCTTGCCTCTTACTTGTTTCCGCTTGACTTGCAAGATATTTTGACAAATCTTCTTTAGCTTGATTAACCAAATTAATCCCAAATATTGAATTAAATGTATCCTCTAAAAACTCTGAAACACCGCCATTTGCGATAATTGAAGCAACTTCTTCTCCGTCATAAATGTATGAATTTATAAGTTTTGGAGAAGTAATTGATTTAATCTTATCAAGTATTTCCTTCGCCTCAAATTCCGATAATCGTTGATTATTCAAAACAACATCAACATGTTCTAATATTTCGTTCTTATATCTGTTCCATGATCGTTTAATAATATAATTATATTCAACTAATTGCTCTACTATTTGGAAATTAATCTCTATATACGCATCGGTTTTTGCTTTATTATTAATTAAATTACTAATTGCTTCAAAATATGCATCTGTTTCAGTTTTTAATCCTAACGCAAAGCAACCAAATAGCCCAAATTTAATCGATTTTAAAAATGTAGTTTTCCCTGCTCCGTTTTTACCGCCAAACAAAACTATATTGTTTGAAGCATTTGTTGTTAAGTCAAACAAATGCTCGTTGTAATATGGACCAATATTTTTTAATTTCATATATTTAATTCTCATGTCCTATTCCTCCGCAATATACATTTGAGTGACTTCTTTGCTCAATGTTGTCTTAAGCGCTTTGTTTAAATTTTGTCTATTATTATATCCCATATATTTTTGTTCAAGATTTAGTATTTCTGTTATTAAGCCAACATCAATACCAATATCGGTGCAAATATTTTTCAATTCAACATAATCATCTTTATCTAACAATTTGATGTCATCGAAAACTACATTGTTTAATTCTTTGCCAAACTTTTCATAATACAAATCAACTATATAATTATCGTATACGCCATAAGAATTCCATATTTTCCTTATTTCTAACAATTCTTCTTCTTTAAACAATGGATATGGCTTTTTTAGTTTTAATTGCAATTCAAACAACTTCTTTAGAATTAGTCTTCTAGCATCCATTGTAAATGGTCCAGGCCCTAACTGGCCAATCTCTCCATTAATCTTTTTTACTAAAATGTGAGGATTTGAACCATCATCCAAACAAACATTATTCTTCTTAATAAAATCCTTTGCTTTTTCTTCGCAATCTGGTCCATCAAATAAAAACCATTCTGTTCCAAATGAATCAATCCACTTTCCATCAACAAATGAAACGACGTTTTTCTTTTTATCTCCTTTTGCTGGAATGATAATATCATCCTTTACACTATTTACTTTAGAGAAATATATACTTCCGTCTTGTCTTCTTCTCATTCTCATTTGCTCATCATCTCTTATTGAATACAACCAATTTCTATACTCAAGCAAATCTAACAGCCATTTCTCTCCTTTATCAATCGCTGAAGTCAAAGACTTATCTTTTGTAACGACAGTACATACCCAACAACCGAATCTACTATTACCACAGGTGTGTTCTTTCTTCATCTCTTTATCAATAATTAATGGGCACTCGCCTTCCGCTTCCATATATTTATTGAACAATTCTTTATTATCGCTTCCCCATGGAGATTCATTCTCTAACAAATAATTCCAAACATCTTCAACTGTAAAACTTCTGATTGGTGCAAATACGTATGCATTAGCCATAGTTGTATGATGCATCAATTTTCTTCCCTCGATTGTATGCTCACTTAATACTCTATCACGAGAGTTGCTCTCACCTTCACGGACCCCTAGAACAACTATAGCTTCTCCATACTTACTAACAATAGACGTGATAAAATCGTTTGCAGGATTAATTTTCATTCTATCCGTACACCATCTAAATGTTTGATTTGGGCATGGATATCCTCGGCCTATCAAATTTGCCCAAAAGGAATTATCATATTCGGGTCTTATTACATGAGCAGATACCGGAATACCTTCTTTGTTAGCTAAAGCATTAATATTGTCTATAGTCTTGTGGATAGTTCCTACAATAGTAGGATTTTCTACTAATGTATCAGAAGAAATAATATATACTGGCTTATTTAATTCTTCACCTGACGCTTTCATTTTTATTAATGTATTTATAATAATTTGAGTTGTGCAAGTAGAATCTTTACCCCCACTATAACCAATTACCCAAGGAAGTTTATTCATTTTATATACTTCAATAATGTTGTCTTCCGTTATCTTATATAAACTATTTTGGATACTTAAGTCTTCTAATAATCCCATCTCTATACCTCTAACATATTTATCTCTTTTTCTGTTAACTCTAACCCTATTAATTGCTTAATTTTTATATATGTTAAACTAACATTTGAACTTTTCTTTGAAATTTTTCCATCTTCTATAGCAATACCTTGCCACTCTGGATTAGTTCTTAACCAATTAATATTAGACAATCTTTCAATATTTACTTCCCAATCTATAATCTTATTATTAAAAATAAAACCGCCTATTTTCCCGAGTGCATACAAAACAATATTTTGAGTAATAATATAATCTTCTCTTAATGCCTTTTTAACTATTAATTTTTGTTGTAATAACTTCCATTCATATATACTATCTACAACTTTTTCCCAAAACTTAACTGCAAAATCTTCCTTCTCTTCATTTATATCTGAGCCAACTATATTTTGATTCGCTGTATAAAAGCTATTTAGAGTAAACAATTTTGCAGAAAACTTTCCTAATGTATCGTTCTCAACATCTGTATAATTTTTAAAAAACTCGATGCTCTCTATTACTTTTTTTGACAACAATGCTAACGCATCTTTATGATCATAAAAAGTATTTTGAGATTTTGTAGGTTTAACAGCATATTTATTTAAATCCGTAAACATTTGTTGACTTCTTTTTAAGCCTTTATCTTCAAAAAATACTATAGGAATTGTTTCGTCTCCTATAGTCGGATCTTCAATAATAGCCTCTTGAATCGCAGCATTTCTATGCTGCCCATCGTTTATTAAGAAACTTGAAGAAAAATCTATATTTAAAATACCTACGCTATGCGTATTTTCTTCAAAACTAAAGTCCCCATCAATAGAAGCTGCCAACGCAGAAAATACATAACTATCCCTATTCTCTAAAATATAAGATTTAATTTCTGGAATTCTATTTTCATTTAGTTTTCTTTGTGCTCGGAACTCTGGCAAAACACTATCCGTATTAACTGGAAATAATTTACATAAATACTTACATGGAATCATGCAAATATAATAATCAGTTCCTGCCTGAACGCCTTTAACTGCTGGGAATCTATATGTGTAATTCATCGCGCCTCCACGTATACTTGAGTATATACTTACGTATATTATAATTAATATACATAGAGGGCGCAAGTCTTTATTATTAAATATTAAGATCTAAGTCGATAATGTCACCTTTACAAATGCCTAGTATCAAATTCTTAATCTTTTCAATGCTAGATATATCATCATTTTCAACCAAACACGATTGCAATTTCTCAACTCCAAAATTAGCAAACTCAATCAAAAAAGCTGGCTTAGAAAAATTGACATCTTTATCTTCGCCAAAAGCTATTTCTAATCTTTCTTTTTCGCTTAGAGTCTCTGTTTTTGTAGAAACTATAGCAGATTGAAATAATACTTCTAATTTTTGCGAATACTTAGGTTGTATCAAAACACTTCTAGGAACGGTCCTTTCCCCTTCAGCTTTTTTATCCGTTTCAATTCTTTTATCATACGCAATACCTATTGCTGCAGATATAAGAAAAATCCCATAAATTGTTTTAAATACTTTAGCTTGCAAACTATCCACAACATTAACCCAAGTTGGCCCCTTAAGAATAATATCAGATGTAAATACCATAGATTATAACCTCCATCCGTTTGTTTCAAAATAATCCTTAGAATAGCCTGGTATTAATTGAGAAACATTCTTTTCATCATTACTATATATGCTATATATCTTACCTATTTTATCTTTGTCAAAATATTCAGTTATGTCATCTTTAGATAGAATTACTACTTGATGCGCATAATTTGGGATGGTCTTAATAACATTATCACGTTGTTCTTCATCCAACTTTGAAAATGGCCCATCTAATACCAGTGGATAAGTTTTACCATTCAACTCCGTCGCTTCATTAATTAGTTTTAATATTCCACCAATATAAGCAAATGATACTACGGCAAATTGTCCTTCAGATTTTGCTTCATCATCCCATCCATCAAAGACTTTAAGCATAAACTCTTTTGTTACAGTTACGCTTCGTTTACTTGTTAGCATTGCCTCTAAAAGTTCTCTTATGTCTTTTTCTAGATTCTTACTATAATTACTACAACTATCAGAGATTCGTTTATTATAACGATTGATTATTTCTTCTGCGATATGCATCCTATATTCGATCTCTTGAATTTGCTTATCGCCAACTGTAGCATCATCATAATCCTTTTGCAATTTTTGACGCTTTGCATTTGCAATTTTTAATTTTGCGTTTGCTGTTATAAGATCATCATTAATCTTTTTATTAGCGTCACTTAACGTTATTCTCTCAGAAATCAAATTTTGGATAGATGAATCTCTTTTCTTTGCCTCATCTAATTGAGCTATTTGCTCATAACATTTCTCTTCTTCTCCCTTTGCCTTTAAAATAGCAACCATAGTGCCAACCAATTCTCCTTCAATCGCATCTATAGGAAGTTCCGAAAGTTTTTGGCAATATGTATTATATATGCTTTTATATGAATGAGGAGGAACCCTTAGCTTATAATCTTCTAAAATAGCCTTTGCTTTTTCAGTTAAAGGCTCATCACAAAAGATGCATTTACCGCTTTTTAAAACATGATTAATTAGTGGAAGAGTAAGACCATCTGGAAGCAAATCTTCATCCGTTTTAATTTTTATAAAAGCTTTTGCTCTATCTATTGTGCTCGAAATTATTGCTTCTGAAAAATCATCCTCCAATTGTTGCCCAAAATTTAGCATTTTTTCTTTATAAATACTCTCCTGAACCTCAGCACTTTTTTTTATTTGAGCACGCTCTTTTTCATATTGCTCATTTGATTTGCCCGTAGCTCCTATTTGTTCTGACAATTCTTCTATTCGCTCCGAATTGTTTGCATATTGTTCTTCTCGAGCCTTAATATATTTTTCGCATTTTTCTATTTCTGTACTCAAAATACTAATATCTGAAGCCAATTTTTGAGCATCGCCAGAATCACCTAATTTTAACTTTTCAATATTCAATTTACCCAAAACCGTTGTTTTCGCTTCAATATTTCCTAAATGTTTTATTGCATTTTCATATATATTTAAACCGAGAATCGAATACATAGCAGACTTTAATTGCGCAGCAGAATCTTTTCCCTTTTTTCCTAAATCAGCTATCATTCGCTCTCCATCGAAGAAGAAGTAATTCTTTAAGCCTTCAGGCAAAATCATTGCAATTATCTTTTCCGGATTATCTATTTTATCCCAATTGTTATCAGGATTTCTTTTTGTTAAAACAAATTCTTCGCCAATCTTTCTTGTTTCTAAAGTATCTTTGTAATATTTATATGATCTTCTTAGAACATATTCCTCATGATCATGCTCGAATTCAATTTCTCCATAAACATTAAACTCTTTATTATATCCAACCTCATTTTCATATTCATGATTATAGAATATATTATTATTTGAAGAAGCATTAAAGTTTACTGTTCCGTAAAGAATCCATTGCATTAGTTGGTGAAAAGTCGTTTTCCCAGTTCCGTTCACCCCATAAATAATAGTGACTTTATCACCATCGGAAAACTCTACTGAGCCTTTGTCTTTAAAATTTCTGAAATTCTTATAATTAATCTTCTTTATTCTCATCTTTTATCACCCTATCCATTATTCGAATAATAGTACCAACCATATCATCTTTTTTTAATTTTGTCGTAGCTTGAAATGCCTCATCCGTAGACAACCTTTCTGCCTCTTCTATTTTCTCCATTATTTTTTCAATAATTATTTCATCATTCATCTTCTACCTCCATCTCTTCTTCGGCACCAGTAAATTCTATATCATCGTAAGTTAATCCATATTCAGACAAATATAAATCCAAATCTTTTAATAGCTCTGTTCTTTCTTTATCGTCATGTACTAGTCTTGCGTACTCGTAAAACCTTCTCAATTCAATCTTTGCAATATTACTTGACTCTATAGACGGCAAAACTATTACATCATAAATCGTTGCAAACTTTTTATCTTCATACAATCTTAAAATACGGCCACGACGTTGCACGAATTCTCTATAATCATCGTTGCTCGCCAATATTAAAGCAGACTTGATTGATGGGATATCTACGCCCTCATCTAAGCATCTAATCGCAGCTAAAGCCTTATTGTCTCCTTTGTTAAAAGAGTCTATTATTTGCATTCTCTTAGCCATATTTTCTTGTGCAGTAAATTGATTTGGTCTATACCCGAATTCATCTAATATTCCTTTTACAAAACTAATATGTCTTATATCATCTCCGTTATCTGACATTCTACCGTCACCGCAATATACAATTAAATGATCTTTTTCTTTTACTTGAGACAATATTTCTCGGATCTTTTCTGCTTTTTCAGACGCCATACTAATGACTCTTTGTCTTGCTCTTAGATATTTTAAGAAGTCATCTTGTTTTACTAAGACTCCTTTTTTAAAGCAGCCTGCAATTTTGTTTGCAAACGAATTATATTTATCTTCCTCTTCCTGAGTCATATGGACATAAATTGGCACATACTTATAAGGGGTTAATTTGCCAAGTTTTAACGCTTTCTCTAGTGGTAAAGAGTAGACCTCCCCGCCAAAAAAGTTCATCAGTTCATTAACAAAATCTTGGTTCTTCCCATTTCCAGGCGTAGCACTTAATCCTAATTTATATTTATATGTGTCTTTTAAATACTCTGGTCTTGTTGTAAGTCTATGAGCTTCATCCACGATTAATAGCTTTTCTTGTTTAGATGAGCTCACAATCGAGGCAAACGTGTCTGTCATAAATGATTTCATAGTAGAAATCGCTATGACTTGAAAATCTTCTTCATAACGTTGCCTTATTATGGCTTCGCTAAGTTGACGTGGCCAATCTGGATTTTCTGACGAAATAAGAATTACTTTTGCTTTAGGGAAAACTTTCTCTATATCGAATGACCACTGCTTGATTAAATGTTTATATGGAGCACAAATGACAATCAAAGCATTTGACACTTTTAGCAATTCTTTTGCGCTATAAATAGCAGTTAAGGTTTTACCTGTACCTGTAGCCATAACATAGAACCCAGTATACTTATTACTTACCCATTTTTGAATCGCTTCTTCTTGATAATCACGCAACTTAAACTCTTCCTTTTTTGTTGCTTTTGTGATAATTTCTTTCTCTTCTCTAATTTTTATAACTTTTTCTAAAACGGCATCTTTATATTCTTTAACCTCAACTGTCTCTTTTTCGCTTTTCCATAAACTTTCAAACTCTTGTTTTAGGTCAGTCAAATAATCTACACTCGCATCCCAAGACTTATACACCGTTATATGTTCATAATTATAGTAATATGCATTATAACTTGAATTTGCAGAGCCATCAAACGCAACGCTATCTCCAAATTCATCTACCATAATTCCAATTTTATCATGATAATTACCAAAGCCTTTCTTACAAGCAACTCTAATATCTAAAATGTTATCTTTAATTAGCTTTTCTAACACTCTTAGATTCTCATCGCTCATTTGTGCTAACTCTGTTGCAATATTAATATCAAATTTTTGTTCTAAGGTTGTTTGTCTATCCTTGTATCCTAAATCAATTGCTTCAATATCCTCTTTGGTAAGCTCTGGGGATACTATTAATTGGATTTTCGCTTTTTTTCTATATAATTGGCTGATTGCTGGTAAAATTAATTCAATAACTGAAGATGAAAAATATGCTACACTTCTATAATAATATTTTGCAATCGATAAAGTTGGAACTATAAAATTTTGTAATAACCCGCAATCTTCGTTGTAATACGTTCTCTGTATGCCTTTTTGGCTATCAAAATCTTTAAATGAATTCATATTGTCTCCCTTGCAAAAAATTATATCACGCGCGTACGAGAGACACAACCCAAAAATTTATAAATTAAAACAATGCATCTACTATAGTTTCAGCCTTCTTCTCTCTATAAAATTCTTTTAAATATTCTAATGCACATTCAACTATAGCAACATTTTTCGGATGCATATACCCATATTCTTTTTTATACTCATTTAGAAATTTTGATTTTATTATCGTAAACCAATCATAATCATCCATTAAAAAGAAATTTTCTATTAATTTAAATTTCTTCGATAAAAATGAATTAATATGTGAAAACTGTTTATCTATGATGATATTAATATTATTTTCCGCCTTTCGTAGACTATCTTTTAAATAACGAGCAAATTCTTTTTTTGTCGTTTCTATATAGTATTCCTTAATTTCTTTTGGTTCTGAAATCGGATACTTACGCACCCAAAATGCAACGTTATCTTCATTTACATTGCATGATTGCAAGAATTCTTGTAAAAACCAGATTTTATGCACGGTTGAACTGTTTGCATTAAAATACAACCCCTCCTTGATTTTTATATAGTTAGTTCGCATTTCAGGAGAAAAGTTATCTTGTCGCGTCCAAAAAGACTTAATCGTAAACAATTCTTCGTTCGTTTTGCCTGAATAATCAATTAAATATGATATTACTTTGAATAAAAATTCACGCCAATTGCTAGATTTGATACTTTTCCCATTTATTGTAATTTTATAAGGTTCAACATTTTCAAAGCAATACTCTCTTTTGGTTAAATTAATTTTATATATGCGCTTTGTACCTTCAAACTCTAATCCGTATTGTTCAAACATATAATCTCCCGCCATTACAAAAAATATACATAGTAATTATGTCCAGAATTGAATCAAATCATAAACTCAACTATATTTTACCGCTATTATTATTTATTATTTCGCACACTTTATTATCTTCAAGCAGTTTGATGTCTATCACATCTAATGATCTTCCAAGCGAATCAAACCAAAAACACATAGCTCTATCTGCTTTATTTGGATTCATATAATTTAGTAATGACAACTCCAAAGAGACACGTTCTTTATCAATGCTAGAAGAAGCTATTACTTCAGCGATAAACAATTGATTTTCCATTTTATATTGCAAATCAATTGTCCCATATAATCCTTTTGAAGCAACAGACTCTAACGCAACTATGTCAATAATGTGAAATTTTTTTACATAGTCCTTAAATTTAATACTACCAAGAAAAACATCTTCATTCCCGTTGTTAATCCAATCTTTTATACCGATGCAAATTGTAGTTTTTTGCACTTGGGCTTGTTCACTCGCACTACCATTATTATAATAGTTCCCAATTATTCTATCTACACCTATTAATATCGACTTGTCTTTTTCTTCTATGGCATTCCAAGATATCTCGTCTGTCGTGCTAATATTATCTTCTCCTAAATCAAAATCCATACCATCAAAAATATCGTCTATATCCATATAATCATCAATATCATCGAAACTTGACGCAATCGAAGAATCAATGCTTATATCCATTTCACCTTCTCTTTTGCCACCAATTATATTAATCCCATTTGCTCTTATATAATCTAATAACATTTCTGAATATATCAATTTTTTTTTCAATATTGTTAGTTCAACTTTTCTCTTTCTTTTTTTTAAATCTTTCACATATGAATCAATTTCATTAAATAATTCTAAGTTTAAAATATAATATTTCTTTTCGCCTTTCAATGCTCTAATATCTGGGCAATATTCTCCTTTTTTATTAACAAAATACCATATTAAAATATAATTATCTTTAGATAAGTCTGAGTACCCATCTATATAGCCATCCGTATTGTTTAATTCGACCAACATTTTTTTTATTCTTTTATAAAATAGTTTGTTAGCATATTTATTCTCTAGTTGCCTAGCACGTTCTCTTGAAATTCCAAGTTCATTTGCAATCGTTTGTAATGTCTCACCTTTTGCTCTTCTTAAAAGTAAATCTATTTTTACCTTATTCGCAGGCTTGATACTTTGAATAAATTCTTCATCTGATTTTATAGAATAACCTCTTCCCGTATTTGTTTGCATTGCTAGCACATCATCGCGAGCTTTGTTCTCTCTAGCATTCCAGTACGCTTTTTGAACAGCATAATCAGGTACTCCTTGTTGCGGATGAAAATAATTATATAACGAAACAATCGTAGATTTTTTACTTACTCGCATTTTAAGCATTTCTTCGAATGACAACGCTTCCGCATCTTTGACGTTAAATACGCCAATCATCATAAGCTGATCCCTAATCGAGATGGGGATATTTTTTGACTGATATAATTCGCAGTTTTTATGGAACTCTTTAAAAATAAGCCATGCGGTTTTTGGACCAATACCTTTTATTTGTGCTATATCGGCATATTTAGCGTTAAATAATTCATCAGTATAAAGATAACCATTAGCATTCAATTTCGCGACCTGTATTGTTGCTAACCCTAAACTTTTTATTATTTCATTATCTTTTACTAATTCTCTATCCATATTATTATCAAATTTTCACGCAGTAAATATAATACCAGTAACGAATAATTGCGTAGAAAGCGCTTTGCTATCAATCGAATAGCCAAGCAAACCACATAGAACTATTACATCATGTTCGCCAACAATTATCGCTATATTCATTTAAATACGTTATGGTATATGTATATTGCCCTTCATACTTATCTGCTTCGCATATTAATAACTCTTGAGGGTCATGCAACTCTTCAACAAGTGAAAAGTCTCGGCGTGGATCCCAATCAGGAATTTTCTCCTTAAATATTCGCAAATGTCTATCTCTGCTTACTATAATCATTTCGCCAGTATCCATAATAAGTTTTATAGAACAAAACTTTCCCGCATAATATATAGCAGAAGATTTACATCCTTTAATTAAATACTCTTTTAAAAAACTCTTTCGATCCATAAATACCACCTTTCATATATAATCTCACGCAAATATTTTATCACGCGCATATTATTAATAACAATACCAAAAATGCCACACATATAAATGTGTAGAATAAAGTGATTTGCATAGATTACCTTAGGATTTATTAATAAGAGCTGAATCAAATAATATATATATATATATATTAGAGCGCAAACTTCCAAATAATTAAAGCAATACTCCATCCAATAACATGCATTCCTTATTTACGACAATATTCAAATTTATAACGCTAATGATTCAATTGCTCCGCAACAATATGGGGGATGTTGCTCTAATCACCCAAAACAAAGTAATTATAAGCATTGATTATATCTCCAAACTCTATACGCCCCTTCTTTTTTAATTGGTCAAATATATACTTTGCACCATCAGGATCTGATACTATTTTAGGGATAATGCGATTTGCAGTATTAATATTCTCCTCGCTTAAAAACCAACTTTTTGATTTATCTAAAAGAAACTCGCTCATTTTAACTTCTTTTATTTTGCCCAATTTCTTATATTTAATTACGTAATCATTATCTATTTCATACAATTCAACTACTCTCATATCATTTCTCCTTAATTTTTTAAAATTTAAGCGCATGCTCAACGATTTAAAAGCAATATTACAAAAGTAATAATTAAAGCTAATATTAAAAATATTATAGTGTTCCTAAAAAATGTTTTCCTATTTTCTCTTGCTATTAGTCTTTGCTGCATTTCTTCAATAAATTTTTTCGTACTAGAAAACACATCTCTTAAAGGCATTCTATTCAGATTATTCTCTAACTCGCCACAATTGTTATATAGCAAAATATATTCGTCTAAAACACTAAGATTTTCACATTGTATCCAACGATCAAATTCCGACATGTTGCCTCTGAATGGTGTTTCTGCAAATGGCAATAACACCAAATAGAACGCATTATTTGTCATATACAATTTTTCAATAACTTCAACTGATTTAATAATATTTAGAACTTCACGCAACACTCCTGTCCCAGGGTATAATACTTTCTCATTGTTTTTAAATCTTCCGTTCCGTTTTTGAGAATTAAGCAAGATATTCATGCAAATAGCGTCTTTATCTTCTGGAGCCGCCAATAATATTCTATCTAAATACGTTTTTGCTGTAGAATAATCGTGTTGTTTAAAACACTCTAATGTTAGCTTTTTATATCCTTCCAGTTTTTGTTCTTTGTTGCTACTCATAAATATCACCTCTTTATTATTTCTAAAAATATTTATCCACAATAAAATTGAAATAACTCTTTTAATTAAGTTTAAATGATGATGATGATGGGAATCAAGACTAAAAAATAATAAAGAGGCAAAAATGCCTTATGTTTATTGTATTATTAGAAAATAATGGTGATAAGTTATCCACATTTATAGGAACACTCAATTAATTAAACCATACTATTTTAAGACATAAAGAATCTAATCCCCGTTTTTGACTCTCTTGAAGCCTTATTTAGTCCTAATATACCAAGTCTCGCCAATTAAATTTCAAAATTGTCATTATCATCATTATGGTTTTTGTTTCTAATTATAGACATACAGCAATTTATATTCTTATATGCCCTGCGTGTGCCCTTAGAATCAGCCTTATAATCAAAGGCAAACTCTTCGCTCATCCCAAAGCTCTTTGCTGTTTCTACAGCGTCAATATTGGCTCCTAAGAAAATAAACTCCCAATTATTCTTCTTAAGTTCTTCTATTGTCTTTTTAACTTCATCCGAAGAATACTTATGGCTTGCATTTTCATATCCATCAGTAATTGTTGCTACAATCGTTTTTGTTGGCATATCTTCTTTTCTAATATATTTGTGTATCGTTTTAATATGGTCAATTGTATCTCCAAGCGCATCAATTAAAGCAGTCATTCCACCTGGGACATAATCTTTTTGTGTCATAGGTTCAATTTCTTTAATATCTACTCTATCATGAACTGTTTTATTTTTATTATTGAACAATACGGTTGTAACATATGCTTTCCCATCCTCTTGCTTTTGCTTGCTAATTAGAGAATTAAATCCTCCAATTGTGTCTGACTCCAAGCCTTGCATTGATCCGCTTCTATCAATAATAAATACCAATTCTGTTACATTCTTTTTCATAATAAATCTCCTAAATAAAATATAGTCACTAATTTCTTAGCAACTATACTATATCTAATTCATTTATGAAAAAGGTCGCCTAAAAAGCGACTTTTTTATTCATATTTTGAACCTAATATTTGTTGATCATATTCAAGCAACGCTTCATTAATTGTCATTATATCAAACACATTATTTTTAATATAATATTCAACAATAATATCGCCCAATATGCTACTACTTAATGAATACCCAGCCTTATTTAGTAAATCCCTTGTTTCATCTAAATCTAATTCTAAACCAACACAAAATGCTAGGACTGTTGTTTTCTTTGGGATATAGTTCTTATCATTCTTTATTTTAGAAAACAATCTTTTATCTATATTTGCCTTTTTATAAACATCACTATCTTTTAATCCTTTATCATCTATAAGTTTAATTAATCCTTCTGAGAATCCTATATCTTCTACGACAAATTTATTATCATCAGTTGCTACAAAATGGCATTCTCTAGAATATCTAACGATATTTTCGTTTAATGCTCCAGCTATTGCGTGTAACTCTTTACGATATAGTTTTTTGTAGATTTCTATATAATTATCTAGATCATGTTGTTCGTTATAATATATCTTGCCATTAAATAGGTAAATCAAGCACGTTGAAAAGCTAACCATCAATTCGTTTAACACTTTCTTTGTCGTGTTTATATCATAATTTGAAAGGTCAATAACAAAATTTTGTGGATCATATTCTTGAATATATTTATAAATCCAATCTTTGTTATCATATTTAGAATTCTTGCGTTTTAATATTCTATAACTTATATAGAACAAACAAAGCCTTAGTTTAGACTTTTCTAAACGTGCAATTCTTTGTGCATATGTTTTCTTCTTTTTAGCAATAAATTGTATATCAAAACGACTCATAGCAATATTATATCATATAAAAATACTGGCAATGATTTTACTCACTACCAGCATTATAAGATCATTGGTATTTAATTAAATTACATACAATTGTGTTAATGGTCTAGTTAATGCAATGTATTTTTCAGATTCATTCATATCTTCTGTTACTACATAGGCAACATCAAATTCTTGCCCCTTTATTTCATTAACAGCAAAAATATAATCTCTCGCATCTGGTACAGCATTCTTTAATTTTTCTTTGTTTGAATTAGCACAAATAATGCTTATTCTCTCGCCCTTATGTTTCTTGTTATACTTTTTAATATCTTTAATACGCAATTTAGATACTTTAGGACCATCTACACCAGCTGACTCCATATTCATATCGCATTCCTTATTTACATATTCAACTATCTGACTTGTGTTTCTATAATTATCTTTCAATTTATATTGAGATATATTTCCTAATACACCACAAATGCTATCCCAGTTCTTAATACCATAATTATTAATAACTTGATTAACATCGCCAAAGATATTATATGTTGGGGTCTTTGTGATTAAATTGATTAATACATATTCACTAAGAGATAAGTCTTGTCCTTCATCAATCATCAAATACTTAATACCGCCACGAAGCACTACGCCATCACTATCTTGATTAATAATCTTTTCTCCAAACTTTCTAAAATACAATAAGCATAATGCAAACAATTCACATTTATGTAATACATTCTTTTCTCTTGTATATTCAGGAATGTACTTATCTATATCTTCAGAGAATAGTGTCATTACATCAACACCTTGTCTAAAATCGTCTTGTGTTACAATTCTTTGGTGCTTTTGATTTGGATTTTGTTCTCTATATGGCAATTCATTAAACAACTTAAATCTCTTAGCATTAAAGACTTGATCCATAAATTCTTTAGAATAGTAATACTCAACAATATCTTTTGGAAGGTCACTATCTTCTTTAATCTTAACCATACCCAATCTTAATAATTCATCAAGATTCCATCTAATATCTTTTCTTCTTTCTTTGTCATCTGGCGTCTTATTTACAGTTTGTCTAATCGTTGTTGACTTACTATCATCTTTTAAATATGTAGACAATACTTTTACATAAAAGCCAACAAATGAAAGCTTCTTTATACTTTCAATTTTCAAATCCTTTAGCAACGGCATAATGAATGCGTTATAGCCGGCATTTGGCGTTAATACACATACATTATTTAGGTTCATATGATTATTATCCAAACAATACTTTATTCTATGATATAGAACCATTGATTTACCACAGCCAGCGCAGCCTTGCATAATAAAACTATCTTTATAATTTGATGAAATAATTTCAAATTGGTGACTTTGAATTGTTTCAATGATGTCTGATAATCTACCTGACATCTTCTTTTGCTTTAACATATTAAGCAAATATTCATCAGCTACAACCTTAAATCCTAATGCATAATTAAATACATCTGTTACTTCTTGCAATTGTTGATGATTAATTGCAATCTTACTTTTTAGCATTAAATCATAGCCAACGCCATTAATATCAAATTTAGTAGCATCGCTATTATAAACATATGCAGCGATTCCTTCGTTTGTCCAAGACACAACTGGGAATGCGCCAAAGTTACAAGCTTCTCTTCCTACATAAATATCTTTTAGTTCGCCCTTTTCTTTATATTTGATTCTGCTAAAATATGGTGAATTAATAATCAATAATTTGTTATTATAATCCGTTTCTTTTCTCTCTAATTCACGTTGAGTCATATCTTGCTTAAAACGAATATTGAAATAGTCTTCATCGTTTAAAGTAAACTCTGGGTTCATTTCTTGTTTTAAATCATATACATTGTCGCCAAGTGAATTGATATTAGCTTTTGCAACAGAAATGAATTTATCCAATTGTTTCTTTTCTCTTTCAAAAGGATCTTTATTATCTTTAATTAAAGTATCGATTATTTTATCGTTTATAAAATCTCTGGTTTCTATATTCCCACTATGCCAAATAATATCCCCAACGTTAAAGTCTTCATCTTCTTCATCAATGATAGGTTCGGCTTCTGGTACTTTCTTTTGTTCATCAACTGGCTTTATATTATCAGCGTTATTATCATTCGTTTGTTGGCTTGAAATGATTATATCCCCTTTATTAAATAGGGCTACTAAATGCGCATATTTCTTTTGAGCATCATTTGGCAATTGACAAAAATAACTATAAGCTGTTTCTTTGTTAACCTTTACACCACAATTGCCAAACAAATATGCTTCTACTAAAAAGATAATTGCATCAACGTTATTTAGTTTTGCAGCTTCACGCATACATCCTATAACGTATTTATCATTCTTAGGGACTACTTGTCCAAGTAAATACAACTTACCAAACTCATACATTGCTTGAGAATTATTTAATCTACATGACATTTGCAAAAGAGTAATTGCTTCCTTATTTTGCTTTTTATCTAACAATTTCTTTGCGCGTGCTAATAGCAAATCTTTATCTGAAAAGAAACTCTTTAAATCATACCCACATCTTGGGCAATATGCATATTCTTCTAATACTTCATTCTCGCAACCTGGACAATTCACGAACTCTACCGCCTTATATTCTCTAGTATGGTAAATCCCACTCTAATTCATTACTCTTATTTTCTATTGGCTTCTTTTCTTCTTCCTTTTCTGGAATTACATTCTTGTTTTCGTCTATATTGTTATCTAATAGTTCATGCCCCTCAAATTTGTAATTCCCAATAAAATCAATTAGTTCTTGGCCAAATGTATTTATCTTATCTTCAGAAAAACCTTTTAAACTATTCAACTCTTCAATTGTGCTAGGCTTTATTGTTGCAAAATATACTAAAGCTTCATTATTAAATATACTTGTTGGAACAACGTTTAATTCGAATGCTTTAAGATTTCTAAATTTTCTTAATTCAATCAACAATTCAAGATCAGTAACTAGTTCGCCATCGTCATTAAAAGCTACTTCATATCTTCTCCAAGGACCAAGTTTATATAAATCTTTTATACTTACTTTTTTAGCAACTTGCTTCTTTGTACTATTTGCAGTCTTTTCCTCTCTAGCTTCAATATTGTATACTTTACCTTCTTTTCCGACAAAAAGACATTCATAACCCTTTTCTGTTAGCACATACTTTACCCATCCCGCGAGATTTACAGGAAATGCTGCTTTCTTCCTATCCCCGGCCATATATATCTTATATCCAAAGACCTCGTTTACTACTTCAGCATCTTCTTCGTATGCTGCATAAAAGAATCTTTCATTATGGAATATTATATCTGCCATTTTATCTTCTCCAAAATTAATATTTATATAACTATTATATATAATAGTAAATATTAAATACAATAACAAATTTCATTGTATATAGTGATTGATAGACAAGGACCAGCCATTATGTATAGTAAAAACAAGTCAAATTCATGTCTTGACTTAAGAATATTGCCATTTATATCCATTAGTTCCGATACTTATATTGGTCTTCTTATTCTTGGAACTGTTGAAAAAATCTCAATCTTTTTCTTTGTATATAATTGGAATGTTTTATATTCATCTCTTAAGACTTTGTAAACTCTTCTATTATTCTCATCTTTAAACACTTTAAAGAATAATTGCATTTTCTCAATTAAATTTAATATGAATAAATCTAACGCTACAACCACGTTAATATCATCCATCCATGCTCCAGTATTAGCAAAGAACAGATAACCTCCACCATGCGACATAGCTTGGCTTTCTTTATATGTTAGGCAATATAATTTCCAACGCGGGATACTGGTTCCTTTTATCTTATTGAATCTTAATGATTGATAGTACTCTCTGACCAATCTATTAAATCCAATCGATTCTCCTTTTGCTGTTATTAAATACCCCAAATTACGTCTGAACGCTTTCTCAAAAATTTCTTTTGAAGCATTACCTTTGCACTCTTTAACGTAAACATCATATGCTTTGTCAAATATTTCTTGTTCGAGAGGTCTATCAAAATATCTATCATATTCATAGCGATCATGGAATCGCATCAATTTATAATAGTTAATATTCTTTAACACACCAAAATACACCTTATCGAATACTGCAAAATACTCAGACATTACTTTAAACTTCATCTTTGCGTTTTCTGTATATCCTAACTGCGAATCTGTATTTATGTCATACAAGATATATGCAATATCTTTAAAAAACTGTGCAGGATAACTATCTTGCGAATATATTTTTTCAAAAACACTTGATATTTTTAATAAAGATTCATGTTGCTGTGCTTGATACTCAAATAACCTTTTGGGATAGTTTTTAGGAGATTTATGCCCGAACCCATAAACAACCACTTGTTCTACTGAATATTCGAGCATTCTATCTACATCAACATCCTGATATAAATATTTTAACAAAGTGAGATTTAATGCGATTGCCATTCTTAAAAATTCTTCATTTTCTTTTATCGCATAAGAACTAGGATGGATTTGTATAGATAATCTACTATACATATCCCCAGCTTCCTTACTTATGTATTTATTAATTATCTTATTAAAATTAAATTTTTTATCTAATAGAAATGGAGCCCTAGATAAAGTTAATGCTTTAAAATCTTCCTCACTCACTCCAGCATCTAAAAATGCTTGCTTTGCATCATTAAACCTTTTCACTAAATCTTCAAAATCGTTTAGTCCTTTAAAAATATCAGAATCGCCTATATCATATTGCATATACTCAAATATGGCATATTGCTTATTAAATAACTTTTTATTAATATCACTAATATCTCCTCTGTCATTCATAATCAAAAGCGAATATGCTTCCATCATGTTTCTTAAATTAAAATAGCACGTTTTAGACTGATAGTTACCCTGTAAAACCGATTTAATTACACTCAAAGCATTACTCGTAAGAATAAGCTGCATTGCCTCGCTAAAATCAACTGTATCGTAAATAGCATAACTTGATTTTTCAAGTAATTCATTATTAACTTTTTTAATACTAGCGTATAGTTTATCTAATTCTAATTCAGTATCTTCCACAATTAACCTTACTAACCTTTATTATGCAAATTTTATCATATGTACACATTTGAATATCATATATCGAAAACACATCTCATTATCCACCTTCTTTAAGCGCAATTATCATCAACTTCTTCTACAGAAAATTTAAATCTTTTTCTTTAATTCTTTCTTGTGTAACATACTCATTCTTAATATAAATCTTAATTGCCTCTTCTTTACTCTTTGCATTAATATGGCGTCCTATTCCAAATGCCTTCTCAACTTTTGCATCTCCTGGATAACTAACAACTAAATAACTTTTATTTTCACAGTTCAAATTATTCCCTTTCATTATTTTGATAATTTATTAACTTTCTCTTCTATTATCTCAGCCAATTGTTGTAATCTTATCGCTTTATCCATTTCTTTATCTAATGCGGCGTTTGACAATGTTTCTAAATTGCTTGATCTATGTGCCATCATTTCTTTAATCAATTTGGTAAATTCTCGCGTATCATTGTCTGCTTTTAAATTTTTAGCCGACTCTCTCAACGCTTTTACGCTTACAACTCCAATAATTTTTGATATTTTATCAATTTTTGCTCGTCTATCTTCTTTTATCTTTAATAATATTTCTGCATCTGTTGTTCTCAATTCTTCTTTTGGAATTCTTATTAAATGTTCATATTCATATTTTAAATCCGGATAATATTTGTAAATCTTACGCAACAATTCATTATTTTGCTTATTTATAATTCTCATTAAAATGTCATTTCCCCATCCTTCAATAACATTATTATACTTTATTAGGTTCATCGCTTCATTTATATAATTCGGATTATTATTTAATAAAAATCTTTCATTAATAATGTTTTGTTGCAAAGTATCTTCAACTCCAGTATGCAACAAATTAAAAGCAAGTGTATCCGAAATTCCTCTAAGTTGTTTATTCGATACAAGATATTTGGCTACATCATTTGCAATATCCCCATGAGAATCATATCGATATATAATATTTGAATATAATTTAATTTGATCGTATTCTCCAAATCGTATTACACTTGCAAAATATTCTTTTATAAAACAATACTCTTTGTTATTGTTAAAGAAACCCAAATTATTTCGTACTACACTATTTATTAAAGATTGATCCAAGATTATCCATTTATTATTTTCATCTATTTCATAAAAATTAATCATTCTCTCTATAGCATAATAATCGATATGAGCTAATACAATATGACTACTTAAGAAATCTCTAGATACTTCAACTCTAGCATTATCTATATATAGAATTGCAGAGTCTTTTTGGAACTCAACATCATAAGAATCTTGGCTATTTTTCACTTGACCTTGTAGGGGTGTAATTCTAATAATATTTTCCGCATTAGTAATCAACTTCGGATTTTCAATAACTTTATCCTTAAAGTCTCCATCGTATTTTTTCCCTCTATAGAAGGAAATATTTAATTCTGGATAATATGTATAATATGCAGATTCGTCGATTTTAATTGTAGGATATAATGAACTATTCACAATATTTTTAACAGTATCATTCTCTAATTCTGAAATTTCATCATATAACTTTTTGAAATGCTCATTTAAACTACCTTCGCCTGTTATCTCATCTATGTATTGTTCGGCAGAATCTGGAGTCGAATTTAAAAACAAACAACCCATTAGATATTGATCAAAAGTAGCCTTTTCAAACGTGTTATATCTAACTTCGATTTTTGTATTTACTTTATTTAAATTCAATCTTAGCTTTATTTTCGTAGGCATAGCGTTTAACTCCTCTATCATATTCTATCATTCCGGCATTTCTTTGAATTTCGCCGATGATTTCGGCAAAATATGTTCTACCACTTTCTCCTTTTCCTGTATTCATTTCTATTTTAGATAATGTCGTTGGGTTTCCAAATATAATTAATTTATCTTTTGCACGGGACATTGAAACATTAATTCTTCTAAAATCTCGTAAAAAATTAGGCAACGAATTATCTGTCACTACAGTACTTAACAATACAATATCTGTTTCTCTACCTTGGAATGAATCTACAGTATCACATTCGAAGCTCTTAAAAGTCTTTCTTAACTCATTAATAAGGTTCTTATTCTCCTTCGTAAATTTTGAAATTTGAGCCGCATATGGAAATATTGCAGATATTGTAAGTTCTTTTGGGTTTTCTACTTCTTTAATTAAGTCATTCAAGCACACTTTGATAGCTTCAATTTCTTCTGTGTTGAACCTAGATCTATTTACATCAAATGCTTCTTTACCATTTTTAACATAGAAGAAATAAACTTCTTTATCTTTGTAAATGCTCCCTTCTTTCATTCTAACTTTATTAGGTTCAGTTCTTCCCATTATTAATTGATTGTCATAAAACACATTATAAGTTTTTAATACATCCACTGTTGACCTGTAATTAACGTTTAAAATCGCTAAACGATGAGATTCTTCGGCTTTTTTTATAACACTCGAAAATACTGAACTTTCATACTCGTTTTTTAAAGCTTCGAATTTTTCAGGATTAAAACCTGGCAAATCTTTAACATCATCTTTATTAATTTCTAGTAGTGGTGGCAGTTGATAATCATCCCCGACTAAGATAACATGCTTAACATATGGCAAATATCTAAGCACTTCTGTTACTGGGCATTTTGAAACTTCATCTATGATTAGCCAATCATATCCCTTTAACACTTCTAATCCTCTTCTTCCAGCAATCACGGGAGTTGTTGTTGTTGCTCCGATAACCGAAAAATCTGAAGGCGCATTCATGATTGAATATGCGAACTTTTTCTCACCCTTAAAATTTTTCACACATTCGGCCATAACTTCGGATAATTGTTTATTAGAGACTCTATTATTATGTGTCTTAAATGCAGACCCCCATGTTCTATATAACGTTTCATCAATATTATCCGAATCATATTTATTTATTCTATTTGTAATACGATTAGGGATGACTAGGTCATAATTTGACATTAATTTGTCTAATACATTATCTATTGCAACATGAGTTTGAGAAGAAACAATTACCTTTTCTTTAAGTTCTTTTACAATATATTGCGCAATAGCATTAATAACGTGAGTTTTGCCAGTTCCAGGTGGGCCTTTTATTAAACTGATTTCCGAACCATCAATAGCCATATAAAAAGCTGCTTTTTGCGATTCGTTTAAACCATTTATATAAGCGCCTGTGTTCTCTCTAGGAAGCCTACGATTTGGCATCATTTTTTCTGAGCCAACCAAGTACTCTAGCAACTGAGTCGCAGCACCAGATGCTCCTTCGTTTATTAATTTTAATGAGTTTTCAATTGAATCTAGTTTGATCTTTTGGCCAACATCGTATAGATTTAAAAACTTTGCCTTGTCATTATATTTTTTTGCTTTACCCGTCAAAACAATATATTTAGAGTCCTTTGTTGTAATGTTTATTAATTCAAAAGTAGATAATGACTTAAAATCAGACTCTTCAATTTCATGCGAATCATGTAAATATAAATTATCAAAAAACTTTATAATTGTTCTAATTTTTTTGTTTTTATCTTTTTCATCTTTATATAAGATTAATACATCAAATACCTTTTGAATATCTCTTTGTATGTCTTCCGATAAAGAATTGTACTTAAAATCATCAACAATATAACCAACAATTACACCATCATTTGAAAATACACTCTCGCAATCATCAATATCTCCAGCCTCCGCAATTGGCAAAAAATAATATTCTTTAGATATATCTTCAACAGGATAACTTTCTGCATTATTAATCGAACTTGAAAGCTCCTTATAATAAGAAAATGTTTCTAGAAAATTAGAAAACTGGTTCATGTTATAAACAAATTTTTTACTATTACATAAATATTCAATCAAACGAATAGTATCTTCATTTTCTTCATAATCATAATCATCTCTGACAATTGTTAGTTCTTCACCTGATATACTCTTATAATCTAAATTTGTCTTTATTGACGCTCCTCGAATATATAACCTTGCTCCCCATTTACCCTTCTTAGGAAAAGAACAGCCTAAAGCCCCATATAAAACCAAAACACTGTTGTTCGTTAATTCAAATAAGACCTGTAAGTTTTTTATGCCGATTTTTTTCCTACTGTCATTGCGATCTGTTTCATACTCGAGCTTATTAGTAACAAGTTTTACATTTCTTACTCCATTGCCTGCAGCCTCAACGTATGAATACTCTTCTTGTCGCTTAGGATCATCTCGCAAGCGAACATCCACATCAAATTTTAAACGAAATGGTGTCATATTATTCACTCCTCCTTCTACTTACATATAGAAGTCGTTTATTAATTACTTAACAGTTTTTACACTTATTAATAAAATTTTTAAACGTTCTACTTATACTAGCTTCATGAATGTTTAATTCTTTTGCTAATTGTCTAGCGGATACACCCTTTCCAGTATCCATATAACTTTTAACAACTTGTCTACTACAAAACCTTTTTTTGTTCATCTCTTCCAATATAAACGGATCGGGACCGAATTCTTCTAAAATTTTCGAGGTAAGCAAATGCCTAATGATTGCCTTAGTTGTATCCCTTTCTTGAATAGAATCATATGCTCTTTCACATTTATTAAAAAATTCTACGACTGAATTATCTTGTTCAAATTTCTCTTCTGGAGATATTTCGTTTGATGGCTGCATATCCATAATATTAATAGAATCGCCCTCTTCATTAGAAATCTCCAGATTAGATAATGTCGCATTGTCGTTAATATCGATTGATTCTTGGATTTCTAGTAAAGATTTTTTCAAATATTTGGCAGCTATTTCTTGGAAAGAAAGGTCATGTATATCAGCATTTCTGCTCTTCGCATATTTTATCAACGACCTAATTAGGTCTTGTGATTGAGAATCAATCTTTATTCCACCTCTATATAATGATTCTTTTTCTTTAGCGGCATCAATCTTTATATTTTTCGCGAATACAAAATTAAAATAATTCAAGAAATTCTGCTTTGATGGATTATATGATTTAATGCAAGCTTCAAACGTCTGTATTAATAAGAACCCTAATGTAGTCATATCCATACATAATGATTGATATTCATATAGTTTGTTTATCAATGCAATTCTCTGATTTTTGCAATCATTCCCTAGAGATATATTATGCACATAACTCTCTACCAATGTTTGGATATCGTTTGCTAATTCTACTTTTTTATCCATTAAATATTTAACAATAAATGTAATGATTCTTTTGCTTGTTTTGACGATTCGAAATTCATCTTTTCGTTAATTGAATTTAAATAATATAAAGACATTAAATCGCATATCTCTGGATTCTTTAATCCGTCTTTAGAAAAATCTACTTTACCATAAACGATGTTTTGGACATCACATCCGCAATTCTTTTCTAAGAATCTTAACGCGGCGAACATTATAATAGGCAATGATTTTGGCCCATATGTTACATCGCAATAAATCTCCGAATTGTCTTCGACAGAATTAACAATTTTTTCCAGCAAATAATCGTTAGTCTTTTTGTCTTCAATAAATGGTGTAACTATTAACTTATAATCAATCTTAGACTTAACACCAAGACTTACCAACTCTGATTTAAATATAGAAATATTATTGTCAACAAACTTATCTTGAGTTTCTTTTGCTAACAAAATTATCTCTATTTCTTCATCTGCCTTACTAATGTTTGACAACAATGCGTTAATTGGGAAGACTACTTCCTTCCCTACATTAAGATTCTTATTGTCGTTTTTTGGATATTGAACCGCGTCAACCTTTTCCTTTAATGGAATATTACAAATAACTACTTTTTTCATATTACCCCGCTATAACGTTTCGTAATAATTATATTATTATTTATGTATACTTTTCAATTGTCATATTTTTCCAAGTATTTTTTTAAAAGAGCTGGATTATTAATAAGACATAACATCTCATAATAAGCTTCTGTACCTTTTCTGAAATTCAATTTGCGTCTTTTTCTAGAATACTCTGATACATTCGTATCTGGCCTTATTGGGCCTATTTCCCTTAAACAATATAGATGCAACATACGATTAAATAGGATCTGCTCTTCTTCTTTGATTAATTCATCAATATCGCAATCAAAAATCGTTACACTAAAATCATCATCTAAAAAGGTCTTGTTTTCATCATCCTTGTGATGCATCCTTCTAAACATATGCCAAAGCATTATTGAATCATTTTTTAATGTTTCTATTGCTTCATTGATTTCTTCTTTGCTTTTAAATTGCCTTTGGGTCCATGTTAATGTATCTGGGTTGTTATCAACCATAACTGATATTCTTTTATACATTTTAATCTCCTATGCGTACATTGCATATTCTAATAAATCGCAATCCATTTTATAGTGTTGTACATATTGTTTTGGTTTTCTAATTATAGTCTTCCCGTTAAAGACTTTTTTGTTTGAAGTTTTGCTATGAGAATCATAAGTCTTTCTTTCTTCTTTTTTTAGCTTCAACGAGATTTCCTCCATATGACCCTTTTGTTCTGAAGAATTTAAACAATTAAAATATGCTTCTTTCTTTACAGCTTCTTTCCCAGCCTCATATTCTTCTTTTGTTATTTCTTCTACATTTAGAATTGCATCTTTGTGATCATGCTTCACTCTAGGTAAAGTTCTTACATAAGCTGCGGCTTTTTTTGCATCATCTGATTTAACATAAAAAGCGCCTTCATAATAGTAACCTTTACCTACGTGTCCACATTTCGCTAATACTTTAAAATACTTTCTCATAATTGAGCACCTCCATATCTTTTCACTTATATATAGAGTCAGTATTTTAAACACTTAACACTTTTATCGAAAAAAAATTTAAAAAATTGTAAATCCTCGAATTCTCATTGCTAATTAAATGATACTTCTTTATATGGCAAATCTACACTTAAACACAAACTATCCCCATAAACCTGTTTCAATGTTTCAAGGTTTATAACATCTTTTGCATCTCCTATATTTGCAATCTCGCCTTTATTCATCAATATAACATTTGAATCCAAAAATAATGCATGGTTCGGATTATGGGACGACATAATAATTGTCTTTCCTTCTTTTGCAATATCTCTTAAGATAGATAAAACTAAGTTCTGATTCTTTAAATCTAAAGCCGATGTAGGCTCATCTAGAATTATTGTTGGAGTATTTTGAATAACTGCACTAGCGATTGTAACTATTTGCTTCTCGCCGCCGCTAAGCTGCCCTAGTTTCTTATTTAACAAGAGTCCTATATTAAACCTTTTAGCTACTTTCTCAACTTCTTCTAATTGAGACACCTTTGGAGATTCATAGAACTTTAATGAATTTACAAACCCATATGCTAAGTAATCTTTAACCAAAAACTCATCATTGCCAGATCTTATTTGCGCTACATATGAGAAAGTCTTACTTCTATCTTTTATAGGCAATTCTTTTATTGATTTGTTGCCATATAAAACATCGCCTTCTCGAATATCTAATAGACCAGCCAATAGCTTTATCAAAGTGGTTTTGCCGCAACCATTTAACCCTAACAAAACGTTTACGGTACCTGGCGCTACTTCAAAACTTATATTGTTTAAAATATAATTTAAATATTTATCGTACTTAAAAGAAAGGTTTTTAATTTCTAACATTATATACCTCCTTTCTTCTATAAATTAGAATGATTACAAATATGATTGTCCCAAATAAGCCTGTAATTGCGCTTAATGGTATTTCAGCATTTGTAAATGTTCTAGACATAATATCTACTACTATCATAAAGATTGCGCCAAATGTCATACATAATGGAATAGTCTTTCTCGTATCTCTACCAACCAATATTCTAACCATATGAGGCACAACTAATCCTATCCAACTAATCGTTCCACAAAAGGCTACAGATAGCGCTGTTAATAATGTAGCTATTCCTATTATAGATACTCTATAAGCCTTATAATTTAATCCCTTTGTTTGCGCTTCTTCTTTACCTAATGCAACTATATTAATTCGCCACGACATCACTAATAACGCAATGCAACTTAAGATTATTACAGGAAGCATTATATATATTTGCGACATTTTTGCATTCTCAAACGTACCCATAAGCCAGTATGTTATTGAGGCCAAAGTCGTTGTTGGGTCTGCAAAATATTTTACTAGCGATAATAGTGCTGACATAAATCCGCCAACTATAATACCCGCCAATACTAATGTAACTGAATTGTCATTTTTGAATAGCTTTGCAACTAACATTGTTATAGCAACCGTTGCTACACCCATAATAAACGCAAACAGACTTATAAGCACTGATGATAAGCCTAAGATAATTGCTATGGCTGCGCCAACCGAAGCACCACTACTAACACCTAATAAATCTGGCGATGTTAATTTGTTTTGGAATATCTCTTGATATAGTAACCCTGATACTGAAAGCCCAATGCCAGCAAAACATGCCATTAGAGTTCTTGGCAATCTCAAATTCAAGATAATGCTCCTTTGAGTATCTAAAGCCGGATCAGAGCTAAAAATGCAAGCAAAGAAATCCTTTAAGCTCATTGGGTATCGCCCTACCATAAGGGCGATACTAAATGCTACTATAAATACTCCTAATGAACATACAAGATAAATAGCACTCTTCTTGTTCATATTAGTATAAGTTTCCTCCTGTTGGAGATAGGCCTGCCAACATATACTCAATTTGTTGATCTGTTACATCAGTTCCAAAATACTTTTTGATGTCGCTCTTCATCATAGTCTTTACATCAAAGTTGAATATATCTGGATATAACTTATTTGCTTGATCACAGAAGAATTCAGTTGTAAAGGCATTGATTTGTTCCATTTGAGTGAATCCCATAGGAATTGTCATAATTTGATTATTTTTAACGGCCTCAAGAGTTGTAAATGGAGCTGTGGCTTTAATATCCTCTACGTGTTTATTTTGATATACACCGCCCATTACAAAGATATCCGGATTATATTCGCAAATTGCTTCAGCTGAAGGTCTTGTTCCATCATAGCCTAGAATTGCGCTCATACAGTTAAGGCCTAGCACTCTATATGCATATTCTACAAATGAACCTTTTGTGTCAGTATAGTTAATACCTCTATCTTTATCTCCTCGAACATAGAATATTTTTTTAGGATTTTCTGTTGCAGGGATTTGGCTTTGAATATTAGAAATAGTTGTTTGAACATTTTCCTTCCACTCTATTGCTCTTTGCTTTACAGTTTCATCATCCCAAACCTTTGTTACTAAATCTGCAATATATGGAACATATTCATCAAAAGTAGGTGTGCCATATAGGTTAATTGTTATAGCGGTTAATCCATGATCTCTTAAGCCTTCTGCAATATACTTTTCTGGGCATAATACTAAATCTACACCACGAGACAATAGCAATTCATAGCTTGGCTCATAATCATACCTATAGTGATTAACACTTTCAGGATATAGAACTTCTGCCCATGCATGATCTAAACTTTTCACATATGCGCCATCAATACTATTTGATAAGCCAAAGGCTACTAAAAGATCGTATGTTGTTCTTGATACACATGCTACTTTTGTTGGGTTCTTTTTAACTGTTACTACATCGCCAACCATATCTGTAATTTCTACAGTTGTTGATTCTTCTTTTTGCGATGTACATCCGATGATTGCAAATAGTAATACAATAGTTATTACTAAACTTAATAAAATTTTTGCGACTTTTCTCATAGAGATTGTCTTCCTCCTTGCATATGTTAGATATTATTGGCCATTGGCTTAACATAGAATAAACCTGTACAAGGACGCCGGAATCTCTATGCTAATTTTAAACAATATCTAATACATATAATTTTCTTTATTTATTTTTAAATCAATTTTGGTGTTTCTCAACTTGGCCAAGCTGCGCCAAAACTAATTGTTTATTTGCTTAGTGCTTCAAGCTCTTCTTCTAATGCATCGTAATACAATTCTTTTGGTGTGTTTCTTAATAATTGATTGTATTCCCTAACTAATAATTCTCCGTAGAATTCATAATGATTACGCATATATTTTGATACGACCATTTGTTTTAATTTATTCTCTTTCTCTGCTATGAGATCTTCTATAATGCATTCTTCTTTTTGAATTTCAATATTAAACAAGTCCTTTTTGTATGGAGCAAGCAATCCTGCTATGATTCCTTGTAGCATATCTTCTGATTCTACTCCGTATATTTCTTCTATTACCCCTGGCAATTCTTCCCCATCTTGGTATACATAACCGCAAAAATCCCAATATGTAGCTGGATCATCAAGCCCAGCTCTAACATATTCTGGAATATGGTTTTCATCTTTATTGCTTAAATTGATTGTTAATCTATAGTATTTTTTCATTATGATTTCTCCTTTGAGATATATTGTCTTCTATATTTCTCACTACTATATAGAATGCAATTTTTGGAGACTTAACACTTTTTATAAGAATAAACAAATAATTTATTATGAGGTATCATTTAAAACTCGAAAATAATAAACAAAAATAGTTAAAACGCAAAAAAAGAAAGGATGCTTGCAATCATCCTTCTTCCTAGTATACTATGGTTAGTCTTTATAGATATCTAAAGGCGCACCAACCACGGCCATAAGTTTCGGATTTTATGATAACATTATTTTGAATTGTTTGTCAATTCTTTTATTATTCAGATCCGGCAAATGATTCATGGGCAACCTAATAAGGTCGCCCATGAATCCTCGCATTTTATTTTCTATATTTTATAATTTAATCCAACAAGCTGGCCTAATTCCATACCAAGTAAATTCACGCTCTTCTGTATCCCATGTACCATCGTAGAATACATACGCGCCCACTCTAGTCAAACACCATGTATCAGAAACCATATCTTCATCATCTAGAGATAGTCCGCCTAGATAATCTTCATAATGCAAAGTAAACAAACCTTGAGATTTAGCATAATCACTTCCTTTTGCATCTCTATTCGCTTTTTCTGGATAATATGTTTCTACTTCGCCAAAAGACAACAAAAAGATTTTATCGTTTGTTTTTTCACAAACATACTTGTCAGTTGGACTTCCGAGCCAATACCTCGTTGATGAGCCAAATGCTTCAGCTGAATTATCTAATTCTGTTGTTTGAATTATTTCTTTTTGCTTAGCACTAAATGCTGTTGAATAGAAATTATAATTCAACCATTTTCTAATATGAGATAATGCATAGTTATCAGCATATCCAGTTCCACCATTGTGATTATATTCATCGTTATTTGTAGATGGTTCATAATCTTGAGAATCAATAGATAAAACGGATGAAATTAAAACATTTCCATCTTTAGTATTTAAAATGTTCCATTTAATTTTTTCAAACTTAAACCAATAAACATTTGCTTTTTCATAACCGAAAAATTCTTGGCTTGTATATTTCTCCGTCAATTCATCATAAGAATCTAATATAGTATCCCATTCCGTAAAGTCTCTATCTGTAGCGACAGGTCTATATTCTGTAAAATACACACCTCTATATTTAGCACCATTATATTCAACATCTTGATACCACATATAAGAAGTTACAACGCCGCCACAATAATATTCATAATCTGTCCAAGCATTCTTATTATCTGCGGTTGGTAAAGCACCAGCTTTCTCATTTAAAGCAGCGCAAATTGTTGTGTCCTTTTCTTGAGATTGAGGATAAGAACCAAAATATATTGTGCTTTCCCCTTCTTTTTCGTATACAAATTCTTCAACAACTGGATCTACCGGATTTACTGGGTCAACAGGGTCAATAGGATCAACTGGATTTGCTGGATCAATTGGGTCTACTGGATTGTTTTCATTATTTGCCTCATTCAAAGCATTCATCAAATCATCACAAGCAAACAAGGTAACACTTGAAATAATTAAAATAAAAATTAGCATAGTTGCTAAGATAACCTTTTTCATATTTCCTCCAAAAATATTTATCCACAATAAAATTGTGGTTTTCCAATTATAAAAGTTTAAATGATGATGATGATGATGATTGTCAAGGTCGAAAAACGCATCTAAATCGTTTACTTTCGAAGAAAGTACAAATGTATGCAATTTTTATAAAAAAGTTATCAACTTATACACAAAAAAAGTAGAGCCGTTTTACCGACTCTACCAAAATTCAAGCATTAAGCTTATTTACTTATATCATCAATGATCTTTTCAAAATCTTCTTTAGAATATGTATCATCAATGATTAAGCTATACCATGTATCTTTTTGCTTTGGGAATGCAGATAAGTTAATTTGCTTATGCTTCTTCTTTAATTCATTTGCATACTTTGTATTCATCTTTGCAAGAAGGATTAGAGTTCCTTCAATTTCATATACGTATGCAAAGCATATCTTCTTACCATCTTTCTCTACATAATGTGTATCTGCAAGTGGTAATCCTGTCTTTGTTAAATTCTCTCTTGTATTTAACTCTACATCGCTTCTTCCCTTTAGATATTCACATACATATGCTTTAGTAAATGAATGTGCTGTTGATGCTTTAGCAAGTGCTATACTTTCTTTTAGCGATACTCCAGAGTCTTCTTTTACTTCTCCAATTAATTCGTCTAAAATCTCTTCAACGTCAGCTTGTGTATATGTATCGTCAATAATTAAACTGTACCAAGTATTCTTTTGCTTAGGGAATGCAGATAGGTTAATTTGAGAATGCTTCTCTTGTAATTTCTCTGCATATTCTTTATCCATCTTTGCTAAAAGAATAATTGATCCTT